>JGI12020J13220_1000011_pt1 | contig 20945 bp, 16 predicted proteins | sample DeeseametaMP0901_FD_13220 | JGI IMG/M metagenome (IMG submission 13220)
CCTGCTGCTTTAATCCTGCCATAAACTGCTTAAGTGACTGTTCACTCATCTCATCGGCAACACGATGATACTGGCTAGGTGTCATGCCTTGGCCCATTAATACTTGGGTCCAGGAATCAACACGGAAAATATCTCCGTCATCTAAAAATACACGGCCAGATTCAGCAAACAAATCCAATTTATGTTTAAGAGAAGACGGAATGTCCATGCGTTGACACTGCTGCCAAAAGGGGCTGTCCTCGCGCTGTGTCACCTTGTAATGCATAACAATAAAATCGAGTATGGCCGACATTTCGCTATCAAACTTATTATTGTATTCGTCGATTGCGCTTTGGGTTATGCCATCGAAAGGGAATAGGCGCATTAAGCGTATAAGGCCAGTCATGATTAGATGGATACTGGTCGACTCTAAAGGCTCAATAAAGCCACTGGATAGCCCTAGCGCCACGCAGTTTTTATTCCAACCACGCCTGCGTTTTCCAGGAGTAAAACGAATCACTCTCGGCTCATTAATGGGCGCGCCTGTCACCTGCGATTTAAGTGTATTGATGGCGTCTTCATCGCTCATAAATCGGCTACAAAATACCAATCCATTACCCATTCGTTCTTGAAGAGGTATTTGCCAGCGCCAACCGGCCTGATGTGCCACACTTTTGGTGTATGGCACAGGTGGGGCTGTAAGCTCAGTTTGCATAGCTACCGCACTATCGCAGAAAAGATAGTGTCGCCAATCGTCGTAACCGGTGTGAAGGGCTTGTTCAATAAGCAGCCCTTTAAAGCCTGTACAGTCTATGAAAAAGTCGCCATCTATGACTTCATCGCTTGCTAATCGAAGGGACTGGATGTTGCCTGATTGCGGGCATACTACGACCTTTTCTATATCTCCTTCCTTGTGAGTTACCCCAGCATCACACGCTAGAGACTTTAAAAATCGACCGTAGGCAACAGCATCAAAATGATAGGCAAAGTTAAGCGGCATGGCTTCTGATGTGGCGAACTTGCTCTGTTTAGCGGCAATAAGTTCCGGGCAATAATCACCAAATTCACCACCAAATCCGTATTCTTTAGCCCTCAGCCAAAAATGGTGAAACTCGCCAGCCCAACACTCTCTTCCGGTTATACCAAAAGAATGAATATAGCTGTGACCTTGTTCACGCCAATTTTCAAACTCAATACCCAGTTTGAACGTGGCTTGTGTGGCACGCATAAATGCTTTTTCGTCGATGCCAAGCAACTTGTGAAATGTTCTAATAGGCGGAATAGTCGCCTCGCCCACACCTACAATACCAATATCTTTCGACTCGACTAACGTAACGTTTATTGACTTACCCAAAAGCCGTGACAGCGCTGTGGCTGCCATCCATCCCGCAGTACCGCCACCCGCAATAACAACGTTCTTAACGGGCGTTTGATTTTTACTGCTATCTAAACCCGATACGGTCATAAGAGGTGTCCTTTTTATCTGAAGTATTTTTTATGTCATTACAACTCGAAGCTGAAGCGTGCTNGTTCTTTTCACGTTGAGCATGCGAGGGCACGTGTTGTTTTTCGTTGCTGTAGCGCTTTGCAATATCATTGAGCAAAACTCTGTTAGACGGCAATCCCTGCAGATAAGCGTTTTTAGTTTGTTGTAAGGTTTCGCGAATGTGAACTGCTTTACGCTTATGCTCTTCATTTAGCCGTAAAGGCGATGTAGAAGAAGAAAAGCCCATTCCATACAGTACATACTGATAGCTAGCAGAGGGGAAAATCTCTTCGTTCTCGATAAGATCTAAACGTGAAGGGCTTTGATACTTCCACAGTTCAAGCAATTCAGCGAGGGAATCGGGTATGGACGCCTTATCTCTTTGCGCTAACCAATACGGCTCTTCTCTATCGCTTAAAGCATAATGTAGTTTTAGAAAGTCGATAACGCGCTGCCAGCGATATGCAAAGCGCGAGTTGTAGCGCTTACTGACTATTTCCATGTGTGCTTTGTTTTGCGGAAAAGCCTCACAGAGCATACGTAAGCCAAGCTCGACCATNGCAATGGCTGATGCTTCAAGCGGTTCAACAAACCCCGAAGACATACCTAAGCTCAAACAGTTTTTTACCCAAAACTGTGATCTATAGCCAGGCTCAAAGGAGAGTGTACGAAAAGAAAGCTCTGCATCTTGTGCACTAGGGTAACGTTCACGAACGTAGTCAATCAGCACCTGCTTTGCTTGCTCTTCGTTTGTGAATTGAGAAGAGTAAACTAGGCCTACACCTCGGCGGTGCTGCAACGCAATATCCCACGTCCACCCACAGGTTTGTGCAGTGGCCACTGTGGTACTTTTTATTTCAGCATCTTCGTTTGAATAAGGCACTTGAAGCGCAACGGCGCGATCGTTGAGCATTGTGCGCTTAACCGGTACCCAGGGAATAGTAAAGTGTTCCTTGATAAGCAAGCCCCTGCTGCCAGAGCAGTCGATAAATAGATCGCCAACTATTTTTTCCCCGTCCTTTGTTGATACGCTTTCAATATCCCCGTTTTGATGAGAGTGAACACTGTCAACATGACCAACGACATGAGCGACATTTAACTTGTCTACGCAATGATTTTTTAACAGCTCAGCAAGCTTTGTGGCGTCGAAATGGTAACCGTAATTGAGCACATGGGCGTAGTCCGGCGTAGCAATTTGCTTTGGCGCCTTGCCTGCGGCACACATGGCGGCTTGTAACGAAAACACATCTTCGTACGATGTGTTTGGTGCGATTGATTTCCAACATGTATAAATATCGAGCTCGTTGTAGCCTGTTGGAACGGTAAATGGATGATAATAGCAGTGCCCGCCTTTACGCCAATTAACAAAGCTGGAGCCTTGCTTGAAAGCGCCATGACACAGCGTTAAGAATTCCGTTTCACTAATACCAATATCAAGAAGGGTATCGCGCAGTGACGGCCAAGAGCCTTCGCCCACTCCTAAAGAAGGGATGTTGGGTGACTCTATCAAGGTAACGGTGTGATTCGCGCTTAGTTTTGCGGCAAGTATCCCTGCTGCAAGCCACCCAGCCGTACCACCACCGACAATGACGACCCGATGCATACTGCTATGACTTTCGTTATCACTCATACGTTAAGAACCACGATATGCCCCACTGCACTTCTACAAACATGTTCAGTCGTTTTTCTGGTTACTATTCAAACAGCACTATGACAAAAAAACCCGCTAAAGCGCAACCCTAAGCACTTTAGCGGGTAAACACACCCCAATCGTTAAAACTTGTAGCGAACTCCCAGTGCATAGCGAGCGCCAAGCTCATCTAATTTCCACAACATAGCACTTGTTCTGCCGTGTCTACGGATATTTTCATCTGTGATGTTTATCCCTTCAAATGACACCGTAAGATCTTCAGTGATGTCGTAAGAAACATTGAAGTCTATTTGTGAATAGTCTTCGGTATAGCCCGGCTCATTAATGTACTGAGAGGTTGTATCAAGGAACTTATCACGCCAGTTGTAGGCAATACGCGCTTGCAAAGCATCTTTCTCATACATCAAGATGAGGTTTGCTGTGTCACTTAGTCCCACAAGGGCAAACTGAGTTATCGATGGATTTGCGTCATTATCAAAACCAATATCACCTTGCACTGTGGTGTAGTTAGCCAGTACCCCGAAGCCGCTATCACCAAAGAAGTGCTGCGCAGCAAGTTCGAAACCGTAAATATTCGCCGCTTTATTGTTAACAGGTTTAGAGTTAATGAAGGTAATCAACGGATCTTCGCTATTGGGCAGCACATCGAATTGCTGCTCAAACTGTTCGTCAGTCAATGAGTCATACTCGATACCGTTTTCCATCGCAGCAACCATGTTAAACAATGACGTGTCATTAATTGGAATACCACGCGCCTCTAATTCAGCGCGAGCCGCCTCTGCACGCGGTCCATTGGTAACGTCTCTCAACCCAAAGATATTTTCTTCAACTTGTTCATTACCGATAAAGTTCTTAACACGCTTATCGTAAAAACCAACCGACACATAGCTTGTCTCATCGAAATAATATTCGAATGAAAGATCAAGGTTGTCTGATTCTAATGGTATCAGCGATGGGTTACCTGAACTCGCGGTGGCGGTAATGCTGTCAGTAAGAATTGTCGGCCCGCTTTGAGGCGATACTGTCGCAGCGGCGCTCAAGTTGTTGTACGTGGGTCGCGCTATTGTCTTACTGTAAGAGAATCGCGCAATCATGTTTTCAACAACTTCGATATCGAAATCTAATGCAGGAAGTACATGGTCGTAACTTGATTCAACTTCAACATCTTCCATATCGCTTCCAAAACGGACGTTGAAGTCATTATTACCTTCCCACGCAATGCCGCTAGGTAAACTTATATTTGCAATTGAAGTTACATCGGTATTTTCGTAGCGTACACCTGCCAACAGGTTGTACTCCATGCCGTTTAACTCGCCAGATAAATCCAATTCGAAATAAACCGCAGTTATGTCTTCTTCAATAGTACGGTTGGTTGCAAACGGGTTGTTGGCAAGAAAATCAAAACCGTATTCTTGAGCAGCAAATGCTCCAATTTGCGCAACGCTACCGGTAAAGCCCTGAGAGAACATCCCCTCAGTATTGAAATCACTAAACTCACTCGCCAAATCCAGCGGTGTTAAAGAACCAGCAGGAAGCTCACCCGGGTTCTCAATTCCCCAGTTGCCCATGGTGTGACGGGTTAGAGATTGGAGCGATGTGCTCTCCATTGAGCGTGACTCAATACCAAAGTTAATGCTTCCGGTATCCATAACGTAAGAGCCATCAAGACGAGCTTGAGTAATCTCGGTGTCTTGCGACGAGAAATTCATGTCCAATATCGATGTACCTACATCATCTTGGTCAAGCACGCCATTTCCGTTAAGATTATCACGAGCTTCATCGTCAAAATCGACGAACATAATAGGGAAGTCGCCTCTGAAATCGACACCTTGCCCTTTAACTACGTTTGCGCCTAAACCAAGATTTGTCCACGTTCCATAGGGCGCATCTGGGCGTCCTTCTGCCGTCGAATTATGAAGGTCGAAGACTAGAGTTAGCTCGTCATTTACGAAGTACTCAAGGTTTAAGCCGATCGACTTGTTTTCGTTGACTTGGTTTAGTTCTTGAAGCGCCAAGCCTAGATCACGAGGTAGCAAATCTCGGCGTTCTTGAGTTATCAATACTGGCGTTTTTACCGTTTCATCATCAAAGGTTAGTTCGGTGAAGTACCTATCATCCATCCATATCGATTGCTCGGCTCGAGCTTCGTATAAGTCTTGCTTTGAATAGGTGTAATCAAGCGTGGCCGTCATTTTTTCTGAAGGAGCAAACTGGAACGTTAGCTGTGCATTCGTTCTTTCACGCTCTCGGTCTGCCATGTAATAACGTAAATCTGAGGGAATGGCGAAAAGCTGTCCCATGGCTGGTGCGTTGTTCAGCACAATTGGGTCACCGCTATCTGGGTTCGCTGGATCAGGTGATTGGGGCACCGTGCCATCAAATGGATTTACGCGCCACTCGTTCACAAACGCACCTTGTGCAGCACTGTCACGCTGTTGGAATGAACCGGTAAACGTAACGCCAAAGGTATTGTCATCATTGAGGTAATTGATGAAGCCNGATACTTCAGGCGTAACATCATCACCTACACGGTTAGTCGTATCATGCAGTGCTTTTGCGCCTACACTTGCGGTAATGCCATTGTCAGATGCTTGAAAGGGACGTGCTGTTCGTATATTTACCGTAGCCCCAATCCCCCCAGTTGCAATACTCGCTCTACCTGTTTTGTACACTTCAACCGCTCTAACACTTTCAGAAGCAAGGTCAGAAAAATCGAAGGCGCGAGAATTTGCTGCTCCGCCACCACCAGGTAACGCAGAACCAGGCATCGTACGTCCATTCAGCGTTACCATATTNAAGTCAGGTCCAAAACCACGCGCTGTGACTTGGCTTCCTTCACCATTATTCCGACTAATTGAAATACCAGTNATACGCTGTAGTGACTCTGCTAAGTTNGTATCAGGAAATTTACCAATATCTTCTGCTGAGATGGCATCAACAACACCAGCAGAGTCACGCTTGATACCCATCGACTCTTGAACACTACTTCGTATACCTGATACCTGAATAACTTCTATGTCTTTTTCTGTTTCTTGCGCCGTCGCAGATGACATCACACCGCTACTCAAAGCGGTCCCGAGTATCAATGACAAACTTGCTGCGATCTTGCTTTTATTTGGTGTTGTTTGTGTCACGGTCTATCTCTCTTTAATAGTGGCTTTTATNTGTGTTGTGAACCTTACGCGCNGCCAGAAAGGGCTTTCCCAAAGAGAANNTAGAANACCCNGACGTAAGAAAGCGCTTTCCGAACATTAATTCAACAAAAGTTTAAGATCAACACATTTTTTACAATTAATTCACAGNCAACAACTATATCGGAGAACACNAAACTCCTCATAAAGAANNACAAAACTATTATATTCAACAATTTATAATAAAACCAAAACTCTATTAGATTCCTGTGATAGCCATAGAAATATTATCAGTCACTTAATTCCATTAACGTAAAAATGACATAAATATGAGAAAGCGCTTTCTAATTGTTTTTTATTTGTGCTATAAACCGCTTTGTTATTTCAGATTCATTGTACTGCCAGCATCCGTTTAGAATTTGTGCAGTAAGAAAAAGGTTATCGACATATGAACAGCATTTCGCTTCCCGCAGGCAGTCCCTTACTCAAAAATTCGTTTCTTTATGGAACTGCCACGTCAAGTTTTCAGATAGAAGGGGATGTCGATAACCGTCTCGAATGTATTTGGGATAGATTTTGTGAACGGCCTTCAGCCATCGCTGATCACTCCAATGGCGATGTCGCCTGTGATCATATTGCTCGCTGGAGAGAAGATTTCGACATTTTGTTAGACTTAAATGTAGACGCTTACCGTTTCTCTATTTCTTGGCCGCGCGTTATCACTCAAGAAGGTGAGCTAAATCCAAAAGGCGTTGCCTTTTATAAAACGCTAGTTGATGCGTTAAATGAAAAAGGCATTAAGCCATTTGTTACCCTTTATCACTGGGATCTCCCTCAGCACCTGGAAGATAAAGGTGGGTGGCTTTACCGACAAACTGCTTTTGCATTTGAAGACTATGTTGACAAAATAACGCAGGCGTTAGGCGAGTCCGTTTTTTCCTATGCAACGTTCAATGAACCTTTTTGCAGTGCTTATTTAGGGTATGAAATAGGCGTACACGCCCCGGGCAGAACGGGTAGAAAATACGGAAGAACTGCGGCTCATCACATTTTGCTAGCACACGGCCTTGGGATGAAGGTGCTTAGAAAAAATGTCCCAAATAGCGAAGCCGGTATAGTATTGAATTTTACGCCATGCTACCCCGCTACACAAAAGAAAGAAGACCTCTTAGCCACCCGCAAAGCAGATGACTATATCAACCAATGGTATATGCAGCCTGTAATGGAGGGAAGCTACCCCGAAGTGTTATTTGATATAGACGAAGCGGATAGACCACCAGTTGAAGCTGGTGATATGGAGACAATCTGTCAGCCCATCGATTTCTTAGGGGTAAATTTCTACACGCGATTACACTATTCTGCGCCCAAAGAGAAAGGCGCATTGTATTTCGAGCATCCTCATCAAGGTCCATTGACCGATATTGGTTGGGAAATCTATCCAAAAGCGCTTTATGATTTACTTACTTCATTAAACGAACGATATACGCTCCCTCCCATTTTTATAACTGAAAATGGTGCTGCAATGGCAGACGAACTCAAAGATGGTCTTGTTAATGATGTTGATCGGGTTGATTACTACAATGCCCATTTAAACATGGTACACAACGCAGTGATTGATGGAGTAGAAGTGAGTGGTTACTTCGCATGGAGCCTCCTTGATAACTTCGAGTGGGCGGAAGGATATGAAAAGCGATTTGGGCTAGTTTATGTGGATTTTGAAACGCAAAAGCGTACGCTTAAACTTAGCGCCAATGCTTATAAAGCGCTCATAGCAAGTCGAACATAACAACAGTGGAAATAGCAATGAACCATAAGCTGACATTAAAAGAAAAAGTGGGTTATGGCATGGGCGACGCTGCGGCCAATTTAGTTTGGCGGGGCGCACTAGCATATTTGGCGGTATTTTATACCGATACGTTCGGTATTACAGCCGCTGCAGCTGCGATGCTATTTCTTGTCGTTCGTCTTTCTGACGGTGTGACCGATATTATCATGGGAATGATTGCTGACAGAACCCAGACTAAGATGGGAAAGTTTCGCCCTTGGATATTAGGCTCCACTCCTTTTCTTGGCCTTTTCATGGTCCTTTGCTTTACCACACCTGATCTCTCGTATTCAGGCAAACTCATTTACGCTTACCTGACCTACATCGGACTAACCTTAGCGTATACGGTTAATAATGTACCGTACTCAGCGCTAATGGGCGTGATGACCAGTGATGATAGAGAGCGTACAAGTTTGTCTGGCTTTCGTTTTGCTGGGGCATTCTTTGGTGGACTGCTTGTTATGGGATGTTTGCCTATGCTGGTGGACTTGCTAGGCCAAGGGAACACTGCTGTAGGGTATCAATATACCATGTGGTTGTTTGCCACGTTGCTTGTCATATTAATGTGTGTAACAGTTTTTACCACGAAAGAGCGCGTTACGTTGCAGCAGGTTTCAAAGCCTCAAGACACTAAACTGGACTCTCCAAAAACAGAGACAGGTACCCAAGTAGCGCCCGCTCCTCGTTCACTAACATCTGAACTCATCGACTTGGGAAAGCAACTACCGTTAATTCTAGTTCCTCTTTCAGCAATAACCGCCTTCTTTTATTATCGAGACGTTTTAACTGGGGCAATCTTCATTACTGTTATAGCGCTTACTACTATTGCAATTAAACGGTTAACTCGCCGACCGGAAGCCGAGAACACCCGTTCTCAGCAGGATATTATCGACCTGCTTTCCAATAAACCCTGGCTAATTTTGTTAGGAATGGGTTTTCTAACCATGATGTTTAATGGCATCAAATATGGCGTTATTGCCTACTATTTCAAATATTACGTGGGCAATGAGCTACTCACAGGCTACTTTTTCATTTCACTGCTGGTGGTGTCGATTTTCGGCGCATTAGCAACGTCCAAATTAGCCGCTATGTTTGGTCGCAAGAAGCTCTTTATTATCGCGCTGTTAGCAAGTAGCGTATTGACCTCTGGCATTTATTTTGTTCCTCAGAAAAGCGTGAGCGCCATATTCATTCTAGGTTGCAGTGCAGAGTTTTTTGCCGCCATATTGCCTACCTTATTTTTCTCTATGCTAGGAGACTCGGCAGACTACAGCGAATATAAGACAGGTCGAAGAGCCACCGGACTCGTCTACTCTGCAGGCTCTTTTGTTCAAAAAACAGGGGGAGGCTTCGCAGGGGCGCTCGTCTTGTTGGTATTAGGAAGCTATGGCTATAACGGTCTTGATATCAATACAATTAATCAAACGCTTCCAGGTATGAAGTCTTTAATGAGTTGGATACCGGCGCTATTTGGCTTTGCTGGCGCGGCGTTAATCTGTCTGTACCCATTAAATGACGAAAAACAAAAAGAAGTTACACAAGCTTTACTCTCTCGACGTAGCGAACAATCGCCGATATCGGCATAATACAGTCAGTTAGAGTGATTGTTTTAGAGAACGAGGTCTTATCACGTGCCCACCATTTATCAAGTTGCCGAGCGTGCAGGTGTTTCTTTATCTACGGTATCCCGCGTATTAAATGGTAAGGCTTCGGTAAACAAAGTACTGAAAGAACGCGTAGAGAAAGCGGTTAAAGAGTTAAATTACCGCCCAAATTCTGTCGCTCGTTCATTGGCAAATAACCGCACTGACAGCGTCGGGGTACTCGTACCTGAACTCAACGCCCCGTTTTTTGGCGATCTGATGCAAGCTGTGGAGTCAACGCTGCGTGCCGCAGATAAACATGTCATTATTTCGGTAGGACGAAATTGCCTAGAAACAGAGAAAGATGCGGTAGAGTTTCTTATTAGCCGTAACTGCGATGCACTCATCATGCATGCTGAAGCATTATCCGATGAGTATTTATTGGAGTTAAACCAGTCGAAACTTCCCGTTGCTTTGGTTAACAGGCAGGTAGAAGGGCTACCTGAGGCATGCACTAGCCTCGATAATGAAAAGGGTGGATATCTGGCTACCCGCCACTTACTCGAGCTAGGCCATAAAGACATTGCATATATTTCTGGACCGACTGACAAGTGTGACGCGAGCTTGCGCTTGGAAGGACATAAACGCGCCTTGTCGGAAGCAGGGTTGCCCATAAACCCACAGTTGATATTTAACGGCGACTATTCTGAAGAAGACGGGAAGATTGGCTTGTTAGAGCTCATGGCGCGCGATGTGCCTTTCACGGCTTTAGTGTGCGCCAACGATTGGATGGCATCGGGTGCGATAAGCTGCGCGAGAGATTTAGGCATGAGCCTTCCCCATGACTTGTCTGTGGTCGGTTTCGATGACGTGGTATTTGCCCACCATGTTTTTCCTCGTCTTACCACGGTCAGTAACCCAATTGCGGAAATGGCTGAAATGTCAGCCAAATACATACTTAATAAAGTATATGGTCAGGCTAATAACGTTCAGCTGTATTTCGAACCTTCCTTGGTTGTTCGGGAGTCTACGGTAAAACATGAAGGATGAAGCCAAGTTGGTAAGTCGTAAACCGACTTTCATCTAAACTCTTAATTAAAACTTTCAATTAAGTGCCTTTCGCTCCCAATAGCGCACTTTGCTACCCACCTTAATGATGATACGACCCACAATAGACGCGAAGGCCTGTCTTACAAGTATTTAAGCCAAGGGGCGTGGTGCTTTGATTTATAGGCGCTAAACCATTTAACAGGGAAATAAAGCACTAAACTAAGGCCAGCAGCTATTAACCATATTTGCCAAATATGGTCTACGCCCACGTATTTTCCTTTATTCGCCCCCCAAATAAAGAATGCAATACCGTACATCACCAGCAATACGTACAAATGCAGGATGTAGAAAAACATCGGGACCGAGCCAAAGGTGTCGAGAAACGCAAACTGCGTATCCTTAACGCGCTCGAAAGCAAACAACAATAGAAACATGCCGGCCAGCGTAAAGAGCAAAAATGCTAAAGATGGGGGGTATTTGGTCAAATTAAGTAATGACATCAACGTAGTGATGGCACTTTGTTGTAGCTCCCAAGGCAAGGTCTCACCATAAATATTTAAACCGCGAAGTAGGAAAAATAGGCTGAGCGACACTGCAAATAAACCAAGCAACCACCGACCGCGTCGCGCTTTATCAAGCTGTTGACTGTAAAGAGGCCCACATGCATAACCGAGCAGTATTACCCCTATCCAAGGAAGCACGGGATAACTCACTTTAATGTTTAGGGCGGCTGACTGAAGTATATATCCTCTATCGTGCAGCATTGTCCAAAGCGTATAGCCTGTTTCATGTGGAACATAGCTAATTGGCGTTAGTGCATTATGTCCAAAGACAATTAAGAGGCCTAAAATGAGCAACAGAGTTCTTGGAAGATAACTCAATACAGCCAGAGCAATCATGCTGATACCTATGGCCCACATCACCTGAAGATAAAGCGTTTGGAAACTCGCCCCCCAGCTAAACGTAATAAATGTGACCTCTAAGAACAAAATAAACAATCCACGCTTAATTAAGAACTCTCTGACATTACGTGTCGGCTTNGCCTTATTCGCTGAGTCCATTGGATTGGCATAGAGCCATGCAGACAGCCCCGTNAAAAACACNAATGTGGGTGCNCAGTAATGGGCGGCTAANCGTGTGAAAAATAGAGAAGGTGACGTNGTATCGATATCCATAGGATCAGATACCTGCAAATGCAGAAAAAAGCGCTCTCGCACGTGATCGATAAGCATAATNAGCATGACCAAGCCACGCATCATATCGATGCTTCGAATACGGTTTCGTTGAATACTAGAAGACATTTTAGCCATTACATCAAGGAGGAAATATTTGCTATCAACACAACTTCGTTCAGAATTTAGCGGTAGTTTTAGCCACTTACTGCATCGATAGTTAAACGATTAACCCAATGCTATAACATTGCAGTAAACAGTGGCAATTATTTGCTTCGAATATACTAATGATGCGTTCAACAGCATAATAAGAAATACTAGAAGAAAAACGGAGTCACTATGAAATATCTATTGTTAGGTCTGGTCATGCTTGCTGTTGCGACGACGGCCGTTGCGAACAACGACCGCGACGCAGTGAATCAGACACTTAATGCTCTACATCACAATGCGTCTATTGCAGACTTTGAGCAGTATTTTGGTTTGTATCACGACAGCGCGATCTTTATTGGCACCGACGCATCTGAGGTATGGACCAAAGAAGCGTTTAAGGCGTATGCCAAACCTCACTTTGACAAGGGCAGAGGATGGACATACCACCCGCGAGACAGGCATATCTATTTTTCCCCTAATCACGATGTAGCCTGGTTCGATGAACTGCTCGATAATGAAAGCCTGGGAGAAACACGAGGCACGGGTGTCTTAATAAAAGAGGGAGCAAAGTGGAAAGTCACCCAATACCATTTAACGATCCCTATCCCCAACGCGCTTGCAGATAGCGTTGCTAATCAAATTAAAACCATGCAATAAAAAAAGCCCCGACGTAACGGGGCCTTTGTTTCTCTTTGGGTCTTAACTACCTTTAGGTATTAGACTGTGTGAGTGGTTGAATTTCCATCTCTACTCGACGGTTCATCGAGCGGTTTGCTGCACTATTGTTAGGTACTTTAGGTGCGTATTCGCCCATACCTACCGTCGTGATACGCGTCGGGTTAACGGAATAGTTAATAAGTAAATTCTTAACCGCTCCTGCACGACGCTCAGATAAAGACTGGTTGTACTGCTCAGAGCCAGTGTCATCCGTATGGCCTTTGATCATAAGAACGGTTTTTTCGTAATTGTTTACGACTTTGGCAACGTCTTGAAGAACCGGATTGAAGTTAGGGCTGATGCTAGAACTGTCAGTAGCAAAGGTAATGTCGCCCGGCATGATTAATCGTAGATTATCGCCTTCTCGCACAACTTGAACGCCAGTATCAGAAAGCTCATTTCGAAGCTCTTCTTCCTGTTTGTCCATGTAGTTACCTATCGCACCACCTGCGATTGCACCTACCGCAGCGCCCCACGCATAACGACTTTTGTCGTTATCACCTGTCGCTTTACCCAGCAATGCGCCTACTACCGCACCAATAGCGGCACCTTTTTGCGTATTATTCGGATCAGTTGCGCAACCTGCTACCGTTAGTGACGCAGCAATCAAACTTACAGCAAGAGTCTTTTTCATAACTTCCTCTTATTTCAATTAAAAGCTCAATATTGATGAGTTGCATTTATCCATTGCCACTCTCAATAAGCTCAGTGTTAGTTTTGCATTAAACAACTACAGTGATAGCAATTAGCGTTCCACTGGCAAATATTCTGTATGTAAGCAACAACGAGTATCTGAGCGCCACGAGTTCGTTTCCTGCTTAACTTTTCCTTAAGATCAGCACTCAAAGGCACTACAGCACTTCTTGTTTAGAGGAGTGTAGGACATCAAACCTGAACGTTAGCTAAATGAACGTTGGAATAAAGAAGAAAAAATGCGTTGGTACACAGTGTAAATACTACACTGTGTTGCTAAAAAGTAACGTTTTAGCCTATTGAAACTGAACGCTCAAAAAATGCGTTCACATCAATCTTATAGTCAGACGCTATGACGGCTTTGTTGATACTGATCGTTTTATCCGATGATAGGTCAACATCTTTCGGCGTTAGATAGTGGTTACTGCGAACCGAATAAAAAACCTTTACGAGTGGCGTAAGCGGGGAGTCTCTCTGTTCAAGCACCATCGCTAATTTATCATTTGATAATAGAACTAGGCTCCCTACGGGATAAACGCCCAGACACTTTATAAACTGTTGAACAAGTGACTGGTCAAGACGCGTTGGCGCATCACTCATCAAAATAGAGAATGCCTTTTGGCTAGACATACCGGCCTTATACACCCGGTCCGCGGTGAGTGCATCGTACATATCGGCAATGGCAAGCATTCGGCCCGCTTGGCTAATATCCTCACCTTTGGTCCCAGCAGGGTAGCCTAAGCCATCCAATCGCTCATGATGCTCACTAATCGCTTGAATCAGTGGCTGCGCAATTTCCGTACTTTTTAAATAGTCGACCCCGTGCTTTACATGACCTTTCATGATCTCCATTTCGCTGTCCGTAAGGCGGCCTGGCTTATGAAGAATTTCATCTGGAATTTTGATTTTGCCCAAGTCGTGTAGAAAGCCAGCATAGGAAAGGTCTTGCACCTCTTCTTCAGACATCCCTAAATACTTGCCAAAATTGGCGAGTAAAATAGCGACGTTCAGAGAATGCTCTAGTAAATAGTCGTCTTTTTCTCGAATTTTAGTTAGACAAAGCAACGCATCGGGGTTTCTATCTACCGACTCGACTAACTTATTTGAAAATGCTTTGGGAATACTCGCATCAAAAGGCGTCTCTTTTTGTACATTGGCAAGTAACAACTTTTGAATTGCCTTTCCTTGCTCGTGAAGCTTTGCGGCTCTTACCAGCTCATTTTCGAGTGATATCTTTTTTGATTTTACCGGTTGATTAGAAGACGAGTTTTGGTGCTTTTCCACAGTAGCCGATGAACTAGGTTGCTCAACGTTAAACGCCTTATCTGTATCAATGGCGAGGGTTTTCACACCTCGCTTTCTAAGTGTTTTAACCACGTCATCAGACGTAACGCGGCCTTGGCTCGTAACCCGTCAACGCACCTTTTTGCTCTAAAATTTGATGAACAAACATGCCTGGCACTAACTGATCAATAGTAATCTTTTTTATCATCTTACATGCACTGCACTATATTAATCGCCATATATTTGCTAACTGCTTTCATATAAAAAGTGAAAGCTCAGTACTCTAACTCTACTAGTATAGTGTGTAAATCTGGCTTCCAACCAAACTTCGTCATATTCACTCGGTAGTTTTTAACGACCACACCTTCCTCTGCTAATCGCTCTCGCTGCTCATCCGCTTTATCAGAGCCAGCAGGAAAAGCAATTTTACCGTCAGCACGTAGTACGCGATGCCAGTGGCAGTCAGCATTTATCTCTCTTAAACACTTTCCCATCATTCTAGCTCTGCCGGGTAATCCACACAGGTCAGCGAGCAAGGCGTAACTTATTACCTGTCCCTCAGGCACTAAAGAAAGCGTTTTCTCTACTCGAGATTGTACTGCTTCATTCGGCATGTTGTATATTATCCTATCTATTAAGTTACTTAGTTAATAAGTGCGATAAACGTTCAAAAGAGAATAAAGAAATTCAGTTATGCGCCTTTATTGTGAACACTGTGGATATCCTCAAAAAACCTGTATTTGCTCTCACATTAACACAGTAGATACATCGTTAGAGATTGTGATAATTCAACACGAAAAAGAAGCACTTCACGCCAAGAATACGGCGCGCTTAGTTTCATTGTGTATTCCTTCGACGCGAATCATACTTGCTAATGATGTCGTCGCTATGCAATCCCTATCCGAACACTGCTCACGTCGACATTCAGTGCTTGTTTACCCAAGTGAATGCAGTACACCGATAGAAAGTGTCGATGCCGTTGCATGTTCTGAGATCACAACGCTAATTCTAATAGATGGAAGTTGGAAACAAGCATTTGGTCTAGTGAAACAGAACCCATGGTTAACAAAGTTACCAGCGTTTCACTTCATTTCTGCACCCACTTCTAACTATGCTATTCGTCATACCACATTAAGCAATGCACTTTCCACGCTAGAAGCAACAGCTTATGCACTACAGTGCTTAGATCAAATCGACGTTTCTGGGCTTTACAGAGCACAGAGAGCCTTACAAGATAAGTGGCAAGGCCCTATGTCACATAGAAGGCATTTCTAGCGTAGAACTTCGTTTAGCGCACATTACGCGTTCATGGGAATGAAGCCCTTTTGATCTTTGACTAAACTTATCCAATTTCGAATGGCGGGATAGGCGGAAAGGTCAAACCCGCCCTCGTGGGCAACGTGGGTATACGCAAACAATGAAATATCCGCAAGAGTTAACGTGTCACCTAGCAAAAACGGCGTAATTTTAAGTTGATGCTCCATGACAGCTAGTGCGCGATATCCACCCGCTTGTTTAGATTCGTACTCCGCTTTCCTGTCCTCGGGTAGCCCTAAATAAACATTGATGTAGCGAGCAACGGCGATATAAGGCTCGTGACTGTATTGTTCGAAAAACTGCCACTGTAAAAGTTGCGAAAAACTATAGGGAGAAGAGGGGATTAAAGGAGTGTTAGATGCCAGGTAGTGCATGATGGCATTGGATTCTGACAACACCCTGCCGTCGTCTAGTTCAAGCAACGGAATTTTCCCATTAGGGGTCTTTTCTAGGAAAGAAGGAGCGCGTGTTTCTCCTTTCATAATGTCCACATCAATCCATTCGCAGGTTTTACCTAACAAAGAAAGAAGCAGTTGGAGCTTGTAACAGTTTCCTGAACGCGTGTCGCCGTATATTCGCACAATGATATCTCTATGACCTAAGAAGATTTACCATACCAACGCAATGTGAATACGACAATTATTAATAGCTGTTAGGGTGCGAGAAGGAATTAAGCGAGCCTTGTCTAGATACCACATAGACCGCCGCGAAAAGATAAGGCTAAGAACAACAGACCCGAATAGACTAATGATAGCGAGGGAGTTGAATTAACCATTCAACAATGAACAATAGAACCCATGAAATCGGTATTAACGCAATACACGCAGCCACTCTTGCCTTATCTCTTGGGGCAAAAACCCGCGCCCCCATTTTTAAGACTCGTTCTTTTTCGCTTTCTAGTTGCTCAATTGACGCAGCTGTAGAGAATTCTTCGTGCTTTGCACATCGTTTAATACCGTCTTCTATGTTTTCCTCTAGGTGCAGAACAGCAGCTTTCTGCTCTTTCTCAAGCATACTTTTAAGCTTTATTACCGGCCAAAATAGATAAACGCTCACTATCCCCGTGAAGAACGTCACTACTAGTACATCAATGGAAGGAATGTCTTTTTTCAACCAAAAGATAGGAAAAATGGCCAGTGCTCCCATCGCAAATATGCTGTTAGTTGTTCCTAATTTTAAAATCGTCATGATGGACTTAAGTCGGTCAATATTTCCACCGGCTTGGGGCAAAACTTTAGAAGTTAGGTACTTAATGTTGGAGGAGATCTGAAACAAAAATAAAATGGCCAAGAACCAAAAGGGGACGGCTGTGGCCGTTAAGAATAAAACGTGTATTTCTTGTTTTACCGTGATCAATCCTTCGAATATGCAGTACACAATCGTGATCATAATAGAAATGATGATTGCATTGAAAATATGGTGTCTAAATTCAATGGCGAGTTCTCGCCTATGCGCCGAAAACTGACTAAGCTGATTGGTTTTTACAAGCAAAGAAATAAGGGTGCTAGCCACGTTTTGATGCATTAAACGAAGCGCAAACCAAAAGTATCCTGTAATAAGCGACATACCAATAGCAGAGTTGAAGTCGCGCTGTGCACGTACATTTCCCACTTCAGGCCAATCTAACGCACCCGTAAAATAATGCACTGAAAGTAAAATCAGTGTTGTTAGCAGAGGAAAAAATCCAATAGAGGCACCTTTGTGCATGTTGGAATACGGGTTAAGCTTCATTTCTATAATTCGTTACAGGCAAAGGTGGCACTAGAATTAGCGCCGATTACGTTTTAATTTAAATCGGTTAAAACGCTCTAACGATAAGCTTTGTGTAGTGCGATAGCAATAAAAATAAACGTAAGAGAATGTGAACGACCACTTTTCGTTCGGCAATAAAAAACCCGCCATTTGGCGGGTTTTTTCAAAGCTGTGCTTTTTACTTGCGTAACTTCTGAATAAGACGAAGTTGAGCAATAGCTTCTGCAAGCTCGTGAGCTGCTTCAGCGTAGTTAAAGTCAGCGCCTGGGTTGGCGATGTGCTCTTCTGCACGTCGTTTGGCTTCTTCTGCTGCCTGCTCGTCAAGATCTTCAGCTCGAACCGCGGTATCAGCCAGTACGGTAACATTGCCAGGTTGTACTTCTAGTACACCACCNGCAACATAGATTACTTCTTCTTCACCGTGCTGTTTAACCAAACGCACCATACCAGGTTTAATAGCAGAGATAAGTGGCGCGTGCCCTGGGTGAATACCCAGCTCACCTTCGCTACCTGTCACCTGAATCGCTTCAACGCGACCTGAGAAAATCGCTTTCTCCGCGCTTACTACGTCCAAATGTACTGTCATTGCCATGTGAACCTCCTGATTAGGTACGTTAGCATGATGCTAGGCTAGCAACTGCTAGCCCTGTCATTATGCTTTCTTGGCTTTCTCTAGCGCTTCTTCGATAGAACCAACCATGTAGAAGGCCTGCTCTGGAAGGTGATCGTACTCACCGTCTAGAATGCCTTTAAAGCCACTGATTGTGTCTTTTAGCGATACATATTTACCAGGTGCACCAGTAAATACTTCTGCTACGAAGAACGGCTGAGATAGGAAACGCTGAATCTTACGAGCACGTGATACCACTTGCTTGTCTTCTTCAGATAGTTCGTCCATACCTAGGATCGCGATGATGTCTTTCAGCTCTTTATAGCGCTGAAGAACAGTCTGTACGCCACGTGCTACGTCATAGTGCTCTTGACCAATTACTAGCGGGTCTAGCTGACGAGACGTTGAATCTAGTGGGTCTACCGCAGGGTAGATACCAAGAGACGCGATATCACGAGAAAGTACTACCGTTGCATCCAAGTGAGCAAAGGTTGTCGCTGGAGATGGGTCAGTCAAGTCATCCGCAGGTACGTATACCGCTTGGATTGAAGTGATTGAACCTGTCTTCGTTGACGTAATACGTTCCTGAAGTACACCCATCTCTTCTGCAAGAGTAGGCTGGTAACCTACCGCAGATGGCATACGACCTAGAAGTGCTGATACTTCAGTACCTGCTAGGGTATAACGATAGATGTTATCTACGAAGAATAGAACGTCACGGCCTTCGTCACGGAACTTCTCAGCCATTGTTAGACCGGTAAGTGCAACACGTAGACGGTTACCCGGTGGCTCGTTCATCTGACCGTATACAAGCGATACTTTATCAAGTACGTTTGATTCGTTCATTTCGTGATAGAAGTCGTTACCCTCACGCGTACGCTCACCAACACCCGCGAATACTGAGAAACCGCTGTGCTCGATTGCGATGTTACGGATAAGTTCCATCATGTTTACGGTTTTACCTACACCCGCACCACCGAATAGACCAACTTTACCACCCTTAGCGAATGGGCAAACCAAGTCGATTACTTTGATACCAGTTTCTAGTAGTTCTACCGAGCTAGACTGATCTTCGTAGCTAGGCGCTTCACGGTGAATAGACATACGCTCTTCTTCACCAATTGGACCTGCTTCGTCGATTGGGTTACCCAATACGTCCATGATACGACCAAGTGTCTTCGTACCAACTGGAACCATGATTGGGTTACCGGTATTTTCTACTGCAAGACCACGTTTTAGTCCGTCAGTAGTACCTAGTGCGATGCCACGAACAACACCACCACCTAATTGCTGTTGCACTTCCAGGGTTAGACCTGACAAGTCACCTTCGGTAACTCGTAGTGCGTCATAAACTCTTGGTACCGCATCTTGTGGAAATTCAATATCCACAACGGCGCCAATGATTTGGACGACCTTACCTTGACTCATAATTTGTCCTCGTTATCTCTTTTAAACCTTTGCCTACACCGCTGCGGCACCGCTCACAATCTCACTGATTTCTTGTGTGATTGCAGCCTGACGCGCTTTGTTATATACCAGTTGTAACTCATCAATGAGGTTACCGGCGTTGTCGGTTGCTGCCTTCATGGCAACCATTCGCGCAGCTTGTTCTGACGCCGCGTTTTCTACAACACCCTGATACACCTGAGACTCAATGTAACGAACCATTAGTGCTTCCAAAATTTCTTTTGGATCTGGCTCGTAGATGTAGTCCCAACGATGTTGATATTCTTCGTCTTCTGACTTTGGCAAAGGCAATAACTGATTGATCACAGGTTTCTGTGTCATGGTGTTAACGAAGTCATTGAATACCAAGAATACTCGGTCAATTTGTCCTTCGTCGTACGCTTTAAGCATAACGCGTACAACACCCACTACATCGCTCACAGACGGCTTGTCACCTAAACCAGATTCAGCAGCAAGCAACTTGCCACCAAAGCGGTTGAAGAAACTGCACGCCTTAGAACCTAATGCAGCGAAATCCACTTCTACACCCTGTTCACGCCATTTTTTGACGTCTTGAGTGACGAGCTTAAATTCATTGGTGTTCAAGCCACCACATAAGCCTCGGTCAGTGGAAATCACAATGTAACCGACGCGCTTGACTTCACGCTCTTCCAAATAAGGATGGCGATATTCAAGGTTACCGTTTGCAATGTGACCAATCACTTTAAGCATATTTTGTGCATATGGACGGCCAGAAGCCATGCGTTCCTGCGCCTTTTTCATTTTAGACGCAGCAACCATTTCCATCGCACTGGTAATCTTCTGAGTATTTTTGATACTCCCAATCTTACCTTTTATTTCTTTACCGCTGGCCATGACTATCTCTCCGATTACTCAACGAATTGCGCTGGTGGTTAAACACCAGCACCATTGATTACCAAGTTTGTGTCGCTTTAAAGTTTGTTAAAGCGTCGTTCAACTTAGAGGCAATCTCGTCGTTGTAGTTACCTGATTCGTTGATAGTCTTCATAAGGTCAGCGTGTTCGCTGTTCATGTAAGAGTGAAGAGCGGCTTCAAAATCTAGGATTTTGTTAAGCTC
>JGI12020J13220_1000017_pt1 | contig 18236 bp, 8 predicted proteins | sample DeeseametaMP0901_FD_13220 | JGI IMG/M metagenome (IMG submission 13220)
TTTGCCTGTGCCTGGAGGGCCAACCATCAAAAGATTATGTGCACCACTTGCCGCGATAATAAGCGCTCGTTTGGCCTGCTCTTGGCCGATAATGTCATCCCACCCTGTTAAGGTTTTGTTAGGCGCCCGTGAGGTAAACGGCTGGCCTTTGGCGAGCTTTTTGTTGCCGGTAAGGTGTTCATAAACAGACAGTAAATCGAAAGCGGGATAGCGCGTTGCGTGAGAAACCAATGCAGCCTCTACGTCATTATCCCCCGGATATACGAGCGCAATATCTTCATTTGCGGCTGCCATGACAACAGGAATAAGCCCGTTAACCGGCTTTATTTCACCGTTTAATGCAAGCTCGCCCACAAAGGCAATGTTAAGTAGGCTAATGTCTGAGATGTAGCCCGACGCAGCTAAAATGCCTACGGCAATGGGAAGGTCGAACCGCCCGCCAAACTTGGGAATATCTGCTGGCGCTAAATTGACGGTTATTCGTTTTGCGGGAAACTCAAAACCACTGTTTATCAGGGCGCTGCGTACTCTTTCTCGCGCTTCTTTAACGCTGGTTTCTGCCATGCCGACCAGTTGAAAAGCAGGTAAACCATTAGCTAGGTGAATCTCTACACTTACCTCTGGCGCTGCCACGCCCTGCCCTGCAAAGGTTTTAACAACAGCCATTCCCATAATCTAAACAACCTCCTCTCGCTGAATACTTATGATTCGTGGTTATGAAACGCAAACGTGTTAGCGCGGTAAAAATGTAAGCCAACGCAGTCGGCGTAAACTTTAGAGAGAGTCGGGATAAGATGTAACTGTACTAACGATGGGATCTACTGAGAGTGCATAAAACGCTTGGCATGTAATGATCCTGCTCAGCAAACTTAGGCTAGTGCTAGTGGTGGTCGTTGTAGAAAACGGGCAGCTGCCAATGCCAGCGCATGGCGCCAAGCCTAAACAGTACGGTTGTGACAAGGGCCGCAATACCACACCACTGTGTGGCGAGTTCCATTTGCATGCCTATTCCATAAACCACGCCCCCTGCAATACAGGTCATGGCATACAGTTCGCCGTTGAGTACCAGCGGTACCTCTCGGCAAATAACGTCCCGTAACAGACCGCCAAACACGCCGGTAATGGTGCCCATGGCAACCGCCACGGCCATGCCTGTGTCGTTTGCCAAGGCTTTCTCTATGCCTACTACGTTAAACAGCGCCAGCCCGAAAGCATCGGCAATTAATAAATAGTGAAAAGGAAAGCGTGGACTAATACGCAGCCAGATAATGGGTATAAAGGCGGCTATCAGTGTGGTGTATAAATAATCGGTATCGGCAATCCAGAAGACCGGGACATCTAACATGACATCACGCAGTGTTCCGCCGCCAATGGCGGTTGCGCTGGCAAGCACGACCACGCCAAATCCATCCATACGCTTTTGATAGGCCATCAGGGTGCCGGAAATTGCGCACACTGCAACCCCCGCTAAGTTTAACCAATGAAACCAATCAAACATCTTCTTGTACCCTTTTACTACCCTTAAAAACTCGCCATTCCTACCGCAAAATACTTGATCAGGCCTTATGTTTCATGCTATTTCTTTGCCCAATATCGAAACGTACTGTTGAGATTACGGTTCGTGATATTGAGTGATGAGGTAAAGCCATAACCTCTAACGAACAACATTTCATAATTACAATGCCAATGGATATAGGTATTGTATGTCAAATATATCATATAAAACAAAGCGCTACTGATGTGTTAGTACTTAGGCTTTGTTGCTCCTCGCTTTGAACGACCTTAGATGATGTGTTACATCATCAGTATGACATGCAATTTTGAGTAAAACAGCGCGTATTGGAAGTTGAGCCAAAGCATTACTGGTTTACCACTGTTTTTTAGTTTCACAAAAAGGTCTAGCCCCTAAACCTAGAACCTTAAATTAACGGGAAGGATTTATGCCCAAGTTACGTTCAGCAACTACCACCCAAGGTAGAAATATGGCGGGAGCTCGCGCGTTATGGCGAGCAACTGGAATGAAAGACTCTGATTTCGGCAAGCCTATTATTGCTATTGCGAACTCATTTACGCAGTTCGTACCTGGGCATGTTCACCTAAAAGATCTCGGCCAATTAGTGGCACGCAGCGTTGAAGAAGCGGGTGGTGTGGCGAAAGAATTCAACACTATCGCAGTGGATGACGGTATCGCCATGGGGCACAGCGGTATGCTGTATAGCTTACCATCTCGAGAAATCATTGCTGATGCAGTGGAATACATGGTGAACGCACATTGCGCCGATGCCATCGTTTGTATTTCTAACTGCGACAAGATTACCCCGGGAATGCTAATGGCGTCTATGCGCTTGAACGTACCGGTCATTTTTGTGTCTGGGGGCCCAATGGAAGCGGGTAAAACCAAGCTTTCAGACCAGCTTATTAAACTAGACTTGGTTGACGCCATGGTAGCGGCTGCTGACGACAAAGTTAGCGATGCTGATACCGACGAAATTGAGCGCTCAGCCTGCCCTACCTGCGGCTCATGTTCAGGGATGTTCACCGCGAACTCCATGAACTGTCTAACCGAAGCGTTAGGTTTATCCTTGCCGGGCAACGGCTCTATGCTGGCTACCCACGCCGACCGTGAAGGTTTATTTAAACAAGCGGGCAAACAAATTGTTGAGCTGTGCAAGCGTTACTACGGCGACGATGATGACAGTGTATTACCACGTAATATCGCTAACTTTAAGGCTTTTGAGAATGCCATGAGCTTGGATATTGCCATGGGTGGGTCGACCAATACCATTTTGCATCTGTTAGCAGCGGCAATGGAAGGCGAAGTGCCGTTTACTATGGCAGACATCGACAGATTGTCTCGCAAAGTCCCTCACCTATGCAAAGTGGCACCTTCAACACCCAAATATCACATGGAAGACGTACACCGAGCGGGTGGCGTTTTGGGTATTTTGAACGAGCTAAATAAGGCTGGCTTGCTGAACACCGATGTTAATCATGTTTTAGGAAAACCGCTTACCGACGTTATCAGCGAGTGGGACATCACTAACCCTGAAAACGAAGACGCTATTACCTTTTATCGCGCGGGTCCTGCGGGTATTCGCACGACAAAAGCATTTAGCCAAGATTGTCGCTGGGACGAAGCCGATGACGACCGCGAAAACGGCTGCATTCGCTCTATCGACCATGCGTTCAGTCAAGAAGGTGGCCTTGCCGTGCTTTACGGTAATGTGGCTGAAGATGGCTGTATTGTAAAAACGGCTGGCGTAGATGAGTCTATTCTTAAATTTAACGGTACTGCCCGTATTTACGAAAGCCAAGATGATGCGGTAGCAGGTATCTTGGGCGATGAAGTAAAGGCCGGTGATGTGGTCTTCATTCGCTACGAAGGCCCCCGCGGCGGCCCGGGTATGCAAGAAATGCTGTACCCAACGTCTTACTTGAAATCTAAAGGGTTAGGCAAGCACTGCGCTTTGGTAACAGACGGACGCTTTAGTGGCGGTACCAGTGGGTTGTCTATAGGTCACTGCTCACCTGAAGCCGCCAGTGGTGGTGGCATTGGCCTAGTGGAAGATGGCGATAAAATTGAAATAGATATCCCCAATAGAAGTATCAATATTGCTATTAGCGATGAAGAACTAGCAGAACGCCGCGCGAAAATGGAAGCCAGTGATAAGCCTTGGAAGCCGAAAGATCGCGTTCGTGAAGTCTCCACATCACTTAAAACCTTTGCGGCGTTAGCAACCAGTGCCGATAAAGGTGCAGTGCGTGATGTGACTAAGCTGGAAAATCTATAATGGCAGCCGAACACGTTAGCGATCATGAATATTTGAAGAAGATCTTACTTGCCCCTGTTTACGATGTAGCAGTGGCAAGTGAACTTTCCTATATGTCTTTGCTTTCAGCCGAGCTTGGCAATGAAATTTTTCTGAAACGCGAAGATCAGCAGCCGGTAAAAAGCTTTAAGCTGCGCGGTGCCTATAACCGTATTTGCTCACTAAGCGACGAGCAATTGCAAGCTGGCGTAATTGGCGCCTCGGCGGGTAATCATGCGCAAGGCTTAGCGTACAGTGCAAAAATGAAAGGTATTCAGGCGACTATTGTCATGCCTGAAACCACGCCTGATATCAAGGTAGACGCAGTACGACGCTTCGGCGGTGAAAACGTGAATGTGGTATTGCATGGCACCAGCTTTGATCAAGCAAGTAGCCATGCAAAAGCATTATGTGAGACCCACGGTTATACCTTTGTTCCGCCCTTTGACGACCCCGATGTCATTGCTGGGCAAGGTACAGTTGCGCGAGAGCTGCTAGAGCAGAACCCAAATCTTGATATTTTGTTTATAGCCGTTGGCGGCGGTGGCTTAGCCGCTGGTATTGCGGTTTACTTAAAGCAACTAAAACCAAGCATAAAAATCGTTGCGGTAGAGTCGGAAGAATCGGCCTGTTTCATTAAAGCAAAGGCGCAAGGCGCGCCTACCGAGCTTGAAAGCGTCGGCATTTTTGCTGATGGCGTTGCTGTTAAAGTGATGGGGCAGGAAACTTTCCGTCTGTGTAATCGTTTAATTGATGAAACCATTACGGTTACTAATGATGAAATATGCGGAGCAATTAAGGATATCTTTGATGATACCCGTGTTATTGCAGAGCCTGCGGGCGCATTGTCGGTGGCGGCAATTCGCAAGTACGCTAAGCAACACGACCTCAAAGGTAAGAAGTTAGGCGGCATTCTGTGTGGCGCAAACATCAACTTTCATACCCTTCGCTATGTGTCTGAACGCTGTGAATTAGGTGAGCAGAAAGAAGCGGTCTTTGCGGTTAAAATTCCTGAAAACAAAGGTGCGTTTAAACAGTTTTGCGAGTGCGTTGGGGCAAAAGCAATCACCGAATTTAACTATCGCTATGCCAGTGAGAGCGAAGCACATATTTTCGTGGGCGTTAAGCTCAAAGGCGGGCAGCAAGAGTTCGCAGCACTGCAAAGCGACCTTGAAAGCAAAGGGTATGACTGCGTTAACTTAACCGATAATGAGTTAGCGAAGCTCCATGTTCGTCACATGGTTGGTGGCCGTCCGCCAACTATTCTCAACGAGCAAGTCTTCAGCTTTGAATTTCCTGAGCGTCCGGGTGCGCTACTGAACTTCTTAAATACGTTAGGTGAACAGTGGAATATTACCCTATTTCACTATCGCAACCATGGCGCAGCAGAAGGTTTGGTATTGGCAGGCTTTGATATCGCACCAGAAAGTAGAGATGACTTTAACCAGCATGTTGCTGAGTTAGGCTATAAGGTTGAAGAAGTAACAGACAACCCCGCCTATCGTTTTTTCCTGTCGCAACCAGCGAAGGTCTAAATAGCGAAACAGGCGAAACGAGCCTATCTCCCGTTTTCGCTTTGTATTGCTTCGCGTTAAGCGCAGGTTTACCGGGGAGCGATACGAAGCGGCACTATCTAGCGTCTATCTATCAATGAAGTATGGGGATTTTCAATGCCTGCCAAGATAGATTGACGCGCAATAAAAAGCCCATGCAGTAGCATGGGCTTTCTCTTTTTACCTAAGCTCCGTAGTGCTGGCAAATTCAGCCAGCTAGCGTCGCCTTAATTCGAAGCGTTTAGTGTAACGTTCTCCAAATGCTGCATCATTTCTGGCCAAATCAGGGCCATAACGTCAGCACGTAAGGCTTCACACTCTTCTGAGTACTTCAAGCTGCCATCTTTTTCAGAGTCCAGCCAGTGGTTTTCTTTCAATGCACTGATAAAGCTAGACAACACATTCTTATCGTAAAACTCTGGTGAGCTTAGCCCGTAGAGAGCAGATAAGCGTTCAGCCACTTGCTTACTTTCGCGCTCAAGTGCACTTCGGCTAATGACCTTTTCTTTATCTAGAATGGTCAATACCACCGCGTAACGCTGAAGCGTTTCCTGCATACATCGGCTTAACAGCCATGCTGAGTGGAATTGTTTGCAGTGTGCATCTGGCGGCAACAGTTCATCGCCCTCCTGACGCAACAATCCTTTGTTTAGTAGCGCTGTTATAAGCGCATCAGTATGCGCAAGCGCCTCATCTTGGGTAAGGTGCAAGAATAGCTCTTTTTGCAGCAACGGATAAAGCGCCGCAATAAGCTGAAAAATACTGTTCTTCGTGGTGCCTTTCTTCGCGAAGATAGACGCCATTATAAGACCTGGGATCGCGAATAAGTGCAAAATGTTGTTGCGATAATAAGTGAGGTATACCGCTGATTTTGGTTGAGGACTGATCAAACGCCCATAATCGTCTTCTTTTACGTCAAAGCGGCCTAATTTCAGCGTATCGCGCAGTAGCTCTTCCGCTGATGAATCTGGAATGGTGGCATCATCGCTGAACGGTACCGCTTTAAACAAGTCCATGAAATCGCCCATTGCTTGTTTTAACTCAGCTTCACTCATGGTCTGTCGTTTAGAAGACAGTAAGCATAACGACGCTAACGCCATACCATTTAATGCCGCTGCGCGGTTAATTCGCGTCATGACATTATTGGCCAGTTCGTTAACCGCAGGTGTCAGCCACGCTGGTTTTTTCTCTGGCTCGGCATCGCGACAATCTCGCCAGTTAGGCACATGATTTTCAAGAAACTGGTTAAGCGCAATGGGTTCGCCAAAATTCACGTATCCGTGACCATAATTCTTGAGTTTACGAATAGCTGAGAACACCTGAAGGTTAGATTCTTTTTTCTTCTTAGAGCCTTTGAGTTCGTTCAAGTAGCTCTTCACTTCCATCACGTTCTCATAGCCAATATAGACAGGCACGATACTAACGGGACGGTTAACGCCTTTGAGCATGGCTTGAATGGTCATGGCTAGCATGCCCGTTTTCGGTGGGATCAAACGGCCGGTTCGGCTGCGGCCACCTTCGGGATAGTATTTTACCGAATAGCCTTTGTTAAACAGCAGCTCTAGATATTCTCTGAAAACAGCTGTGTAGAGCTTGTTGCCTGCAAAACTGCGGCGTAAGAAAAAAGCACCGCCACGACGGAACATTTTTCCAACCGGCCAAAAGTTCAGATTGATACCTGCAGCGATATGTGGCGTAACCATACCTTCGTGATAAATCACGTAAGTCAATAATAGGTAATCCATGTGACTACGGTGGCACGGTACGTAGATGATTTCATGACCATTAGCCGCCAATTCACGAATGCGATCGGCATGACCTACACTAATACCGTTATAAATTTTGTTCCAGATACGGGTAAGTAGCCTGTCGCCAAAACGAATTAGCCCTTCGCGGTAGTCTGCCGCGATTTCTGTGATGTAGGTTTGGGCAGTCTCTTTCGCTTTTTCATGAGACACTTTCTTACTTCTTGATTCCTCAGCAATAGCGCGACGCACTGCATCAGAGCCCAACACACTATTATTGAGTTCTTGGCGCTCTAACAGCGTAGGGCCAGTCATGCTTTGGCGCTTTCTTTGAAAGTGAGTGCTTGCTACGCGCACAAGCTTATGTGCAATACTTTGGTCACTACCATGTTGATTGGACATCGCGCGTGCAGAAACGGCTTTAGAGTAGTTAATAAAGTTGTCGCGGCCCAAAAACAGCACAATGAACAACTTACGAAGCCAACTTGGCGCCGCTTTATCAGCAATGAGATCGCTTAAGCCTGGCTTACCACGACCCGGGGCACGGCCCCACGTCACATAGACAGGAACAACTTGTAAATCTAGGTTTTCATGGTCTCTATGCAAATGAAAGAGGTCAGTAAAAACGTCTTCAATTCCCGTATCTTTAGCCGACGAACGGAAAAGAGGCTGGGTTTTGCGTAAAAATAAGGTCGACGAATACTCTCGCCCCGCTAATGTGAGGGTTTCTGTAGGACTAGGTAAACCTAGCGCTTTAGTCGACATTCTCAGTGCAAGTTGGTCTGTCACTGAGTTGGTGGGGAGTAGATAAACGATAGGTTTACTTTTATCTATTCCTAATTCGGTTTCAACGTTAACTGGAATGCTGTGGGCTTTAACCAGTAACTTAACAGGATAATGAAATACCGACAGAAGGGCTTTTCGCATCCACGACATGAATTATGTAATCCTATGAAATAAAAACGGGTGAAGTGTAACACAAACGCGTCACAATCTCGCGACAAGCCAATTTCATCGCTTCTCATGCTGTAATGACTATCCATAACATGGGAAGTTCAAAAGCGCCCTTCTCCTTTTCTTGTGAGTCACAGCCATTTCTATAATGGGTTCGAATACAGAGAACGTAACATTAGCTGTATTTAATTGCGGTACAGCCGGACTGTTACTACTTTTATAAGGGCAAATGAATATGAGCAAGCAGTAGTGGATGATCAAAGCCGGTTAAAGACAATTGATGACTTTATGCTCAATAGCGAAGTGCCGTTAGATCTTGATGATTTAATGATGGTGCTCGCAGAGGCATACAAGGTGCCGATCGCACTCATTGGCGTCGTCGGAGAGTTTGAAGAAACCTTTAAAGCACACTACGGAACCACTCTTTCTAAAGTCACTCGTGAACATGCGTTTTGTAGTCACGTCGTTGAAGAGCGCGAGCAGGTGGTTGTTAGCAACGCGCAAGAAGATCCACGGTTTATGCATAATCCTCTCGTCACCGGAGAACCTCACATTTGTTTCTACGCAGGAACGCCGATCGAGATAAATGATCAGGTAATCGGTGCCGTATGTTTAATTGATACCGTGCCAAGAGAAATAGACGCAAAACACTTAGAAGTTTTAGAGAGAATAGGTGCTTTGGTTAGTCAGCATATTTCGCTTTCAAGAGAACACGAAGCGCTTAAACGCGAGCATGGGCTTATTGAGAAGTCTCCTATTGTGTTGGCAACGTGGCGCTATGATACGTCGTTGAGGCTGGTGTATATCTCGAAAAATAGTGAGCGTGTATTGGGAGTTTCACCCCAAGATTTGCTCACTGGAACGGTGGCATTGAGTGAGGTGCTGTCTGAGGAGGCGGAGGGGGATTTTACCTTTGCTATGCAGGCCCACATGGAAGGTGTGGAAACGCACACCTGCCGTCTTCAGATAAAGACGCCAACGCGTACTATTTGGGTGAGCATGATATCAACGGCAAATTTTCGCGAAGACGGCATGTTGTACTCGGTTCAAGCATTTTTGTTTGACACTAGTGACCAAAAGTATGTGGAAGATAAGCTCAACAAAACCAATCAGCGGATGCGTTTATTACTCGAGGCTTCAGAGTTAGGAACATGGGACTGGAACTTGGCCGCCGATGTTAATCAAGTCAACAAGCGCTGGTGCGACATTGTTGGTCTTGAGTATGAATACTATGACAGTGGCTCCCGCTTTTTTAGACAGCTCATTCATCCCGCGGATTACGTCAAAGTTGAAAAGCAGCTCAACATGCATCTAATTGGTAAGAGCAAAGTCTTTAACACCACATTTCGCATGAAACACACTGATGGCTCTTGGGTTTGGGTTGAAAGTTATGGGAAAACCGTTGAGACAGATGCCCAAGGTAAGCCGGTTCGTATAGCAGGTATTCATAGAGATATAACGCAGCGAATGGAAAGCGAACTGCATGAGAGAAAGAAAACCCAGCTCCTTCAATTTATCAATAAAACCCGGGCATCATATCTGCAAAACAATGACTTGACGATGGCGTGTCAGTCCGTACTGGCTGAACTCATAGATATCTCAGATAGCCAGTTTGCCTTTGTCGGCCAAATGAAAGGAGACGGTAGCTCATCTAGACTTTTCATTCATGCGATTTCTGAAATTGTTTGGGATAACAGTAGCTTTTCTCAATATGCAGAATACAAAAAACGAAACCTCTACTTTAGTAACTTCGACAACCTTTTTGGAACCTCAATTTTAACGGGAGAAGTTACCATTAGTAATGCGCCAAACAGTCACCCTAATTCCAAAGGTGTTCCGCACGGTCATCCGCGCATTAGCCGATTTTTAGGCCTACCTATAAAAGTGAAAGATAAAGTAGTGGGAATGGTCGGTTTAGCGAATAAGTTTGATACCTACACTGACGAAGATGCTGAGTTTCTACAGCCCTTTTTAGATGCATTGGCTGGCTTGTTCTACGCAGTAGAGCTTGAGGAAGCCCGAGCCGTTGCTGAAGAGAAGCTTAGGCATTTGGCGATGACTGATTCTTTAACGGGCCTTTATAACCGACGCGCGTTCCTTGACGAGTGCATCTCATTTTCAAAACAACATTGTCGTGGATGTGTTGCTATCGTCGATATTGATCACTTCAAAAAAGTAAACGATACCTACGGTCACGATGCTGGAGATCAGGCGCTTATTGCTGTTGCGAGAAAAATAGCTAAACATAATCAAACGCCAAATGTCGTGGCTCGATTAGGAGGAGAAGAGTTTGCAATAGTCATGATAGGTGACAAGAAAGAAGAGATCCATAGGCAGCTAGAAGCACTGCGCATTGCTGTTGAAGAAGGAAGGGTGACCTACAAGACAGACACGATGAATTTATCGATCAGCATTGGCGCAACATTTGTTAAAGACACCTATGAGGCGGATTTCAGCGCCCTCTTATCGCTTGCTGACAAGGCGCTGTACAGAGCCAAGGAGCAGGGCAGAAACCAAGTCGTATGGAATGAATAATAATAGTATGTGGCTTCGCCTACATTAAATATAAGCGTATACGCTCAAGGCGCTGTTGCTGAATTGATAAAGTTAAGTTATAAAAAACGAATATTTTATTAAACTTAATAATTAGGCTTGTTTTGAGCTTTTAACTAAAAAGCCGACATGCCTTTTAAATCAGGGACGATGTATGAAAACTTCGCGCTTGGGTTTTTCTGGCCTTTTTTCTCTTTTAGCTCTAACTGCGTGTGGTGGTGGAGGTGGCTCTGATTCTTCTCCACCTACAAACCCACCACCTCCACCTGAGCCGACAGCACTAGAAATTTTATCAAATCCTTTAGATTACTCAGAGTCACGACTAAACTCGGCGGCAACCACCTATGCTGATGCGAACTACAGTGGAGAAACGAAAGTCTCTACTGTGGATATCAGCGCAGTACAAGAGGTTTACATCACGCTCTTTGGTGACAATACAAGTGGCTCACCCTATGTAGATCAATATGATATCTACACCTTCCTAGATGAGAACGGCAACGTTGAAGGTACGACCGAGTGCTATGAATCAGGATCAGTAACATACTCAGGTAAGCTTGATGAAGACACGGGTAAAGGAACGATTACTGTAGACTATGATCAGTGCATTCAATATTACGACTCCACTCGGTATGACGGACAATTTTCGCTAGTTATTACTGACGCAGGTGAAAACAGCTCCGAAGTAACGTCTTATTTCACTACTTTGTCTATGCTAGACGGTGGCGTGCGCACAACATTAAAAGGCTACTTAAGTGTTGATTTTCGCTACCGTCCACAAACAGGTACGTTTTATGAAGAGACGAGGCAGTATCTTACTGTCACGCACAATGGTGAAACTTACAAGGTCAGTGGCACATCAGCAGAAGGGGTGACAAACAACACCTTCGTGTCTGAACTTAATGGTTCAATCTACATTGCGTCTAAAGGCAAATTGGACTTTGCATATTCTTCTGATCAGGGCGACCTTCCCTATTCGTCATCTGGCTCGCTGGTCGTAAAAGGAGATAAAACGGCTGGAATTGACGTTATTGATGGCGCAGTTCGCTATGGCGAAGATAACAACGGCGATGATATTTACGATGTAGGTGTATACTTTAATAATCTAACAGCGTTTGCCAGCGGAAATCATACTGGCCTTGCGCTTTCAGATATCGATGCGATATCCGTACCTCCTGTAGTGAATCAGCCTTATTACTATGCCTATGAGACTGTCTATACCACAGATGAAGTCACCGTTGAGCCTGGCTACTATCATGATTCAGATACTCCCGACTCAGAGCTGGTGATTTCGTTTCGCTGGTATGTAAATGGTGTAGTCCTTGACGATGTTAATGGTACCACGCTGCCACCTTACAGCGCAGTCTTCGGTGATGAAGTTAAAGTTACCATGGTGGTGTCAGACGGTATTAACGTTGTTGAATCCCAGCCTACTTTCGTTGAGATCGGCAATTCTCCTATGACGCTCACTGCATCGAATATGCCTGAAGTAGTAACTGCGGGCGGATACGTAGAGTTTACCGTATCGATGAGTGACCCAGACAGAGTTGACGATGACGTCGCGGGAGAGCTTATTTCAGCGCCTCCCGGTGCTTCGTTAAATGCGGAAGGTCTGATGACCTGGAATGTACCTGCGAATCAACTTTTCAACGCTCAAACTTATATGTTTAGTTTCGCTAGCTTAGACGGAACTGAATCCCAACAAACGCTCGAAATCACTTCTTATGCGGACAAGGCCCCGGCTTATGCTCGTACTACTGTGATGACACCAATTTATAATCACGGCTTTGCTATTGCTTCGACCAATGGTGTAAGTGAACTTATCACGGTAAATGCTCGCAACGTGGGCGCATTTTCGCTAGAAGGCAATACGCTTAAAAATACCTATGTGTATCCGTATAAACTGCCAACTAAAGGCGAAATTAGAAGCGTGCATACCCAAGATGTTGATGGTGACAATAATGATGAAATCTACCTTCTTACTCAACAGGGATTGTCTGTAATAAAAGACCGCGAAAGTAACGCAGAAGCGGTGTTTATTATTGAAGATAGTATTATTTCTGGCTTATTTTACGACATCAATGGTGACGGAGTTGATGAAGTTGCTTATTTATATGGGAGCGAATATTACAATGCGACTTCTATTGCCATTGTAGATGTTCGCACAGGTGAGCAGTTGCAACAGTACGATATTGACGGCGTCAATAACCTTGCTTTTGGTAACGTAGATGATGACGCATCGATAGAAATGGTAACGAACAATGGTTATGTATTTGATATCGAAAGCGGTGCCAACCAATGGCTATACGGTGGTGGGTTCAGCGACGCATTTGTTGTGCTGGGTGATATGAATAACGATGGTGTAGATGAAATCATCGGTGCCGATAGTTGGAATGATATCTCAATCTACTCAGCAGTATCGAAAAGCAGTTTGGCNACGGCGGAACATGGTGACATTTGTGATATCGCCTATAGTAAAGAAAGCCCAGCTACAGAAGGAATAGTGGTTGTCTCCGAGTGTCAGTGGGGACAAGTTAGAGGTTTTGCATTAGAAGCGGGACAAATCTCTGAGCAGTGGGCTCTTAACCACAACACTTACAGTGGCATGTCACTTCTCATTGACGATTTAGACAATGACAATGTGGACGACATTATTTGGACTGGTGAGAATCAAATTTTAGTAGCGCAACAAGATGCCAACGGTGAATATGCCTTGTCAGATATAAAAGGTGCGCCGCGCGCGAGTAGATATCATGCCGCGGGTTGGGCACCTTATGGCGATAATGATGAAAGAGCCGTCTTTGTTAGCGATACAAGTAGTTACGAATCATCTATTCAGATTTTATCGGTAGATAAAGAGGATAACTTTGCGATAAGTGCTGAGGTTGGCGAAGATGTCTATAACTATAGCAAACCGGTCGTTACAGACTACAACAATGACGGTGTGGGTGAGTTACTAATAGGGGCACTGGATTATAGTTCGTCGTTTAATGTCGTGAGACTTACAGATAACGCTATTCAGTGGACACTGAACAATAATCAGAATAGTGAAATTTCGTTTATTGAAGCCATTGACGTAAATAACGATAGTTACGCCGATGCAGTTATTATTGAGAACAATCGACTTAAAGCGTTTGATATCGAGAATCAGGTGCTTATCGACTCAATCATTAACGATTTTTCAATTAATGCGCTTGCTGCCTCTGAAAAAGACGGTGTGCATTATTTTGCTGTTGGGGGCTATAGTTCGCTCAAGCTCTATAAAATGCAGGATGGTGAATTTGTTGGATTGAATGAATTGGAAACCAATTGTGACCAATTGCTCACGGTAAATTTTGATAGTGATAGCGAACTTGAATTTGCGTGTTTAAATAGAAACTACAACACCATCAATGTTTATGACGTGGCGAGCGATGCATTAGAACTCAAAGACGCTATAGCACCGTCATTCTACCCTCAGTATATAGCGGCTGTTCCAACGACGTCGTCTAATCAGTCGATTCTCGCTATCTACCAGCCTAACGAGAATGACTATTCGTACAATTATTATGACAGCATCGCATATCGCGTGGTTGAGGTTGATAATAAAGGCAATGTGGTGTGGCAAAGCCCTGGACTTGGGCTCGATAATGTTGAAGGCATGCGCACACGTCAAAATAGTGATGGGGAGCTGGAGTTACAAATTAGTAACCCGAACATGGCTCTTCTCGTAAAATAAGAGGAAAGCACTTGTCGTAGGCTATTGCAGATCGCAAAAGACGCGGCAAGTGCTTGTTATTTAGTTTTAGGTGTATATACTTACAGGAACTGTATGAACAGACAGGTCTTTTATGCGCCCACTCACAGCTCGACAAACCGAAGTTTTAGAACTTATTAAAACAACCATGTTAGAAACGGGAATGCCGCCTACTCGTGCGGAAATAGCCCGTCAGCTTGGCTTTCGTTCTGCTAATGCAGCAGAGGAACATTTGAAAGCATTGGCGCGTAAAGGCGTGATTGAAATTTTGCCTGGTACGTCTCGTGGCATTAAGCTCAATATCCCTCTTGATAACGACGCACAAGAAGAAGAAGGCCTACCGTTAATTGGGCGTGTTGCAGCNGGTGAGCCGATCTTGGCGCAAGAGCATGTTGAATCGCACTACAAAGTCGATCCTGCACTGTTTCAACCCCATGCCGACTTTTTGCTACGCGTTAACGGTATGAGCATGAAAGACATTGGTATTTTAGACGGTGATCTTCTCGCTGTTCATCGCACCACTGATGTACACAACGGTCAGGTGGTTGTGGCGCGTGTAGATGAAGACGTCACCGTAAAGCGTCTAGANAAACGCGGGCGTGAAGTATTGCTTCATGCTGAGAATGATGAGTTTGCACCAATAAAAGTTGATTTGGCGACTGAACATTTTGCGATAGAAGGTATTGCGGTGGGTGTGATCAGAAACGCTGACTGGATGTAGTATTTTAGCTTGTTTGTATAAAAGCGGCGCGTTAGCCGCTTTTTTTATGTCTTTTGTTCCTGTTTTTTTCTTCAATCTGCCAACTTAGGTTTTATCCTGCCCAGCAAACCTGTTGGTTTTCTGCGCGCTTATTTTTATCATTACTCACGTTATTCTTTCTATGAATGCTTCAAGTATTTTCCATTTTTTATTTTGAANTTTGTTTGAAATCGACATTGAGTAATCGATTACTTATTGATTTCTTAACTAGTTAGTCGAGCATTTACNTTAACCCCGTGTTCAAAATGCCTGTTTGATTCCAAGGGCATCCCACNGCAATGGCTTTCTCTTTTTNCACGTGAAATCNCCCGCGACCATTTTAGTAAATGATTAAAAATTAACCACTTCGTTAAATTTTTAATAGAAAAGACTAGACGGCACGACATTATTGCGCAATTCTTATACAGAGATTAACAAAATAATAACAATGGCTCTAAATTTGTTTTACAAGTTGAGGTTATGGGTCAATCGTTCGCAAACCATTTGGTAGGGCATCGCGCAAATTAATCAGCGTCTTTGACCACGCCATTACGGAGGTGCTGAGTGAAACAACTAACGACCGTTTTCGCAAAATGGTGTTCTAGTATACCAATTTTGCTTTTTTCCCCTTTGCTTTTTGCGCAAGAAGCAAGCGAAGAAGCCTCTTCGCTTAATTTGAGACGCGGTGCTACCGACATCAGTGGGCAGGTATACGACCTCCATATGTTGATGTTCTTCATTTGTGTAGGTATCGCGGTTGTAGTTTTTGGCGTGATGTTCGCCTCAATGTATCTACATAGAAAGTCCCGTGGCGCCAAGCCAGCTAATTTTCACGAAAACGTGAAGGTCGAAATTGCTTGGACCGTTATTCCTTTCCTTATTCTTATTTTCATGGCGGTACCCGCAGCGAATACTCTAATTGCTATGGAAGACACGTCTGAGCCTGACATGACGGTGTTAGTAACAGGCTCTCAATGGAAATGGCATTACAAGTACATGGATAGCGATGTAGAGTTTTATTCTTTACTCGCCACTCAGCGCGAGCAAATAGAAAACAAATTTCAGAAAACAGATAACTACCTGCTGGAAGTTGACCGTCCCTTGGTTATTCCTACTGGGAAAAAAGTACGCTTTCTTATTACCTCTGACGACGTTATCCACTCTTGGTGGGTTCCTGACTTTGCCGTGAAAAAAGATGCAAACCCCGGCTTTATTAACGAGTCTTGGGCCAAGGTGAATGAGCCGGGTATTTATCGCGGACAGTGCGCAGAGCTTTGTGGTAAAGACCATGGCTATATGCCGGTTGTGGTAATTGCTAAAGAACCCGCCGAGTTTGAAAAGTGGATGGGCGAACAAGAAGAGATTGTTCGTAAAGCAAAAGAAGAAGAGCAGCGTCTACTTTCTATGAATATGTCTATGGATGAACTGATGAAAGAGGGCGAGCGAGTATACAACGCAACGTGCGCTGCTTGCCATATGCCAAATGGTGAAGGTTTACCTGGCGTGTTCCCGGCATTAAAAGGCAGCAAGATGGCACTAGAAGATCAGCAAGGTCACATTGACATCGTGCTGCATGGAAAGTCAGGAACAGCCATGCAAGCGTTTGGAAAAATGCTAAGTCTTAAGGAAATTGCCGCCGTAGTCACTTACGAGCGAAATGCCTGGGGCAATAAAACTGGCGATATGGTTCAAGCCAAAGATGTCAACGCAGTGGCAAACGGAAACTAGGAGCAGACAATGAGCAAAGCAACTGAAGTTATTTCGCCAGATACCTCTGCGCCTCATGACGGTCACCTACATGATGACCATGAACACCACGATCATATTCCTAAAGGGATAACGCGTTGGTTGTTTACCACTAACCATAAAGACATAGGCACACTGTACCTGTGGTTTGCCTTTATTATGTTTTTAGTTGGTGGTGCGATGGCCATGGTGATCCGCGCTGAACTATTCCAACCCGGTCTACAAATTGTAGAGCCAAACTTCTTTAACCAAATGACTACGGTACACGGGCTTATCATGGTATTTGGTGCAGTAATGCCAGCCTTTACTGGGCTCGCAAACTGGCTTATTCCCATGATGATCGGCGCCCCTGACATGGCGTTACCGCGCATGAATAACTGGAGCTTCTGGATTTTACCAGGTGCCTTTCTCATTCTATTGAGCTCGCTCTTTATGGAAGGCGGCGGCCCTGCTTTTGGATGGACTTTCTACGCGCCCCTTTCAACGACTTACAGTGGCGATTCGACAGCGTTGTTTGTGTTCTCTGTTCACATCATGGGTATTTCATCCATTATGGGTGCGATTAACGTGATTGTGACCATCTTTAATATGCGTGCGCCAGGCATGACCTGGATGAAAATGCCGCTGTTTGTATGGACGTGGCTTATCACGGCATTCTTGCTGATTGCGGTAATGCCAGTGCTCGCCGGTGCGGTTACCATGGTGTTAACTGATAAGTTCTTTGGCACGAGCTTTTTTGATGCTGCTGGTGGCGGCGACCCGGTTATGTTCCAGCATATTTTCTGGTTCTTCGGGCACCCTGAAGTGTACATTATGATCTTGCCCGCTTTCGGCATTATCTCGCAAATTGTTCCTACCTTCTCTCGAAAGCAGCTGTTTGGATACGCGTCTATGGTTTACGCCACGGCGTCGATTGCGCTGCTCTCTTTTGTTGTNTGGGCTCACCATATGTTCACCACGGGCATGCCGGTGTACATGGAAATGTTNTTCATGTTTGCCACCATGCTTATCTCGGTGCCNACTGGCGTTAAAGTGTTTAACTGGGTAGCAACCATGTGGCGTGGTTCACTAAGTTTTGAAATGCCAATGATGTTCGCTATTGCCTTTATTGTGCTGTTCACCATTGGGGGGCTTTCAGGATTAATGTTGGCGATCACGCCTGTGGACTTCCAGTACCACGACACTTATTTCGTTGTGGCCCATTTCCACTATGTTCTGGTAACAGGGGCAGTCTTTTCTATCATGGCAGCGGTGTATTACTGGTTGCCTAAATGGACGGGAAAAATGTATGACACAACCTTAGCTAAATGGCATTTCTGGTGTTCATTGGTATCGGTCAATGTGTTGTTCTTCCCTATGCACTTTGTGGGTTTGGCTGGTATGCCACGCCGTATTCCTGACTAT
>JGI12020J13220_1000040_pt1 | contig 13982 bp, 13 predicted proteins | sample DeeseametaMP0901_FD_13220 | JGI IMG/M metagenome (IMG submission 13220)
GAAAATGCCATGGCAGATTTGAAACAAGGTATTGAGCTCACGCCTTACCACTTGTCGTGGTACCAGCTTACCATCGAGCCAAACACGCCTTTCTATTCAAAGCCGCCAGAACTGCCAGACGACGACATCCTGTGGGAAATACAGGAAAAAGGCCACAGCCTCTTAGAGCGTGCAGGCTATCACCAGTACGAAATTTCAGGCTACGCCAAAGCCGGGCACCAATGCCGCCATAACCTGAATTACTGGCGTTTTGGCGATTACTTAGGTATTGGATGCGGTGCGCACGGGAAGATTACCGATGCCGCTAACGGCACAATTCATCGTACCGTTAAAGTGAAGCATCCAAGAGGCTATATGGAAATGAGCCGCCCGTATTTAGATACGCAAACGCTGGTTAGTGCAGACGACCTACCGTTTGAGTTTTTTATGAATAGGTTTCGTTTAGTTGAGCCTTGCCCGATGAGTGATTTTAGTGACTTCACAGGTACTGAGTTAACGGATGACGTTAAACGCGCACTGTCTGATGCTCATCACCAAGGGCTGCTTTCTATTTCAGATAGTCACTGGCAGGTAACTGCTAAAGGACGTAGATATCTCAACTCTCTGCTGTCGTGCTTCGTATAATCTTGCCCATTTGAGCCAACCAAAAAGCTAGATCAAAAAAGCCTGCTCACGCAGGCTTTTCAGTCTTTAACCAGAATTAGTACACGTAATACTTATTTCAACTAGTTTTCACTCTTATCATGTCGCGTAATGATATTGTAAGGCTTGAATGCAGGCACACTTGCTCGAAGGTTCTCTTCCGCTACGTCTAAGCGTTTGAGCTTTTCACAAAACCACTCTGCCTTTTTACGCAATGTCGTAGCTTTATCACCTACATCAAGGTGCTCACCCACATTATTAAGCTGACGAGTAATTTCCGCTACTTTCTCTTGATTTACTTCGCCACTTCCAGTGTTGATACCACTGATCGCCGATAATATACCGCCTACTGAGGTAGAAATTGCTTCCTCAAGCTGTGCTTCAATTTCACTATCCACGAATTCATCAACGCTTTCCAGTGATCCTGGGCCAATAAAATAATGATTACTGGCATGCCTGAATTTATCTTTCACGCGGTTTTGAACACGCTTCATAGCAGCATTCAAACGCTCATAGCTGTCGTGATCACTGCCTACTAAGCCTAGGTAAACATGCTCAATGGTATCAATAGCTAAATCTACACCTTCGGTGGCCAAAATAATCATTTTTGGTACTACATAGTGTAACCCTGAAGAATACTCTTCTAGCCACTGCCGTTCTTGCTCATTCAAGGTTTGCCAACGTCCACCTACAAAAAGCTGGTTTTGGTCATTAATCTGAACTACGGTGCGGGTTTTATCCATTACGCGAAGCTGTTCGTTATTAACGGCAATACCGTAAGCAAAATCGATATTACAGGTATATTCAGCCTGCGCCGATGTGCTAAGTCCAGCGAATAAACAAATTGTAAAAAGGGCAGCCTTAAGGCTCGATATCATTTTCATACCAACATTGTGGCTAGCTTACTGGGAAATAAAAAGCCATCATGAGTCTAACGTGCTAAAAATCAGGTTGAACATGTCGATATTATCAATCTACTCAAAACGCAGGTTGATACTAGGGCCTGTAGACTTTTGTTATTCACCAAAGGTCAACAGGCTCTAAGCAAGAGTGTCGATTTTCTTTAAAATTGACGTTCAAACCAAAAAAACAAAGCACGCATTATAGAGCGTGCTTTGTTGATAAAAAGTCTAAGGGTCAGATACTAGACGAAAGACTAATACGAAGCGGTGTAGATCTTTATCTACACCTATTCGTTGGTGTAGGTGCGCACCAGTCGAACGTAAATGAAACGGTCTTTCTCTTTAATCGAATGGCTCGCATTAAAGAACGCAACAACCCAGGCTCTGTCTGGATCATCTGCCGAAGGGGTAGAAGTCCAAAAATCATCTGGCGGCGTTGCAGGAAAAAGCGAGCTATTAATCGCCGGGCGTACGCAGTCGCGTTCCGTTAAGGTGGCCAACTCTTTAACGTTGGGCAAGCGCCATCCTAGCAGGTCTTCGTTACTCGCCTGCTGCGCAAGTTGTAGCGCCTGCTGCCACGTATACTTCACCGCTTCACCACTGCAAGTTGAGCCGTCCCAAGTTTGCCCTTCGGAACATCGTCTCCATACTAAATCTGTGGTGGTATCCAACAAAGTACTGGTAGTCACTGCTTCAAAGTTATCGTTGGGCGTGGTTTCTAGTCCATCAGACAAGCACTCTTGAGCGAAAGCTGAAAGCGATGCACTAGCAAGCAACGTCGAGGCCGCAACCATTTTGAGTGTAGTTAGCACTGCGCTTTTCAGTACGCGTTGAGCGGATTTATTAACTTTATTGCTCATGACTATCTCCCTGCTCTTACAAGACGAACACGCGCCGCTGATGACTTATTAAGAAAGTTATCGACACCTGAATCGAAATCCAATGCCCATGCATTTTGTGCATCATCACTGTTTACCCCATCAGCACTTGGCACTGAGGTCCAATACCATAGGGGCTCGGTAGAGACTGCACCGGTGTTAGGGAAGTAATCTTCATCAATGGCCACGTCGTCGGCAATGCCTAAATGCATTAACGAAAAGAGTTCATGGTGAGTAGGTAGCCGCCAGTCGTAAAAACCACACAGCCCTTGTGCGTTAACCGCCTGTACATATGCAGAGGTATTACAGCTGGTTAATAAGCACGTTGCATTCGCGCCTGTCTGGTCGCCCTCAAAACCGCCATTTACCTCTTCGCTGTACCAAGAATAGGTGTAGTCTTTATCTTGAAATGCCCCATCGTCAGTTTTAACTTCCCACACCAATCCGGTGACATTGTCACGAACGCACGACCACGTATCTGCGCTGGCGTCTTGTTCGTCGCCATTGGCATTTAAACGGGTAAAGTCGAAGCCGGCTTTACCACGCCCAGCTTTTTCAATTAAGCCATTCTGTTCAATAATATCAGCTCCGCGTTGTCCGTCTTGGCCAGGAAAATCATTTTGCTGCGCCTCTGTTAACGCATTATTGGTGGCTTGCTGCAAAAATCCCGTGTCGTTCAATAGCGGCGTCGGCATGGGGCGTATTCTAACGTTAATGGTGTCTTCAACACTGTTGTTGTTAGCGTCTGTTACAGTAAGTGTATAGGCCACCACAGTCGCGGTGGATACGGAAGGGGCAATAGCAAACGTAGATAGTGCATCGTTGTCATCTACCGGGCGAGCTGCCACTCCCGTGTTTGCCCCATTGTTAGATGTAAAGTTGTTACTGCGCTCCCAAGAATAAGTAAGCGGTAGAGCACTGGGAATACTGGTGCTTGCTTCACCATCCAAAATAACCACCTCACCACTGAAAACGCCTTGCGAGAAGCCTGCATCAACCACAGGCAGTGTCTCGGTTTCAGACTGCACTGAGATTGTCACTGTGTCTACGTCGGTTGCACCTTCGCTATCAGTTACTTCAAGTTGAAAAGTGAGTTCCTGAGACTCGTTAGCGATAGGCGTAGTAATTGTTAAGGTAGAAAGGTTCGTTTCCACCCCCGTAATAACGTTAGTGCCGCTGGTTTGAGACCAAACATAATCGGCAATTTCGCCATCGGACGTAGATGAGTCAGTATCGCTGCTTCCCGTGCCATCAAAAATAATTTCAACACCGCCTGGGAAAGTATTCGCTGGCAGACCTTCCCACGCAGGCACATCAATACTTGCTTCCGGCGCTATGTTTACCGGCGCAACAGTAATTACCGTGAAGTCACTAGCCGTATTACCGCTTTGATCGTTTACCGAGACGGTAAGCGTGTATTCAGTGGCGCTATTAACTAACGGCGCGACGAAGCTCGCTGCAGAAGCGCTGGTGTCTTCATGTGTAATGGTCAGCGATGGAGACGCGCTCCAGTTGTACGTATACGTGCCATCACCACCACTCACTTGTGCACTTAGTGAATAGGTCACGCCTTCCGTTACGGTAGCGTTAGCGCCTGCATTAACAACTAAGTTGCCATTGCCAGATCCCCCACCACTAGAGTCACCATCTCCGCCTCCGCCACCACCGCAGGCTGCTAGAATGAAAGCACCACCAATAACTGCAAGCCCGCGTATTACGGTGCGAGGAAGGTAGCTTGAAAATGAAGACGAACTTGATTGCATACGTACTCCCATCGCACTCTGTGCTGCTGTTCTATGCTCAGTGCGAGTAAAAACTTGATGTAGATAGAACCGCAAGATAAACAATATACTCTCACGGGTTACACGTAGCGGTTATAAGAAGGTTTTCTTTGCTCTATCTGATTGTGAGCTTGCTTCTTGCGCTTCAGACACTGTTACTTGTAGCGCTTCTAGCTGCTTTTTACCTACCGCTACATCAGTCATGTCGTAAATCATCATACTGATAAAATCCACCTTACCCGTCGCAGAAGTAAGAGGAGAAAGTGTGATGTTTTGGTACATGAATGACTCACTACCTGTAATCGGCCGGTAGTTTGGAAACTTGAACAAATAAGGGCGTTGTTCCCATGTCATAAAGGCACGGGTTTTTAGGTCGAAAACGGGCTTAGCTTTCTTAATAAACCAGTCTTGTTTGATTGCGGGAAATAACGAAAATAACGTTTTGTCTCTTACTTCACTCGGCAAAAGCCCACTGTGACTTTCCATAAAACCGTTCCACACTTGCACGGTGAAGTTGCGGTCTAGTACAACAATGCCAACGTCTACCGTTTGTAGCATGTCCATCATCCAGTGAAATTCTTGTAACTCATCTAAATGCTGGCTCATTAGAAATCCTCCAACAAATGGGCGAGTTTAGAATTCATCATTTTCATAGACTCTTCCGTGAACAACAAAATCAAATCACACTGAACATTGTAGCCTTCCAAGCCATAGCTAAGCTCAATCGCCAAGGTTCGCTTCCACTTTATTTGGTTCATGCTGATAATTTCAGTGATGGCACGATGTTGACCAAGTACAATGGGGTGACCTTGGCTGAAGTTAATGTCCATTTGATGGGCCAGCCCTGTTAAACAGGTGCCAATCAAAATACTCGCAGCATCCATAAGCAGCTCTAACTGAAGCTGGTCGTCAACTTCGCCTTCTACATTGAGTATTTTAGCCACGTCGTCAAAGCTAGAGTCGCTCAAAATACACAATGCCTCACCACTAACACCTGGCCCTAAGAAGCCTTGGCATACCGCAGTAACTTGTTCATGGCTCTCAATATCAGAAAGCATCATGTGAAGTTCAGACACTTCAATTAAATTAACGTTGGGAATAGGCAGCTCAACAAACACGTTCATGGTGCGGGCTAAATGATCCCCCGCTTGCCCCATGGCTATGTTAGTGATTTCTTGGTAACAATCGCGGATTTCAGGGTCTAGCGGTGAAACTTCTTCCGGCTCTTCCTCTTCAACATGAAGAATGTTGAATTTATCTAGTACCTCGGCCAGCTTCTTAGGATCCACCGGCTTTCGAATAAAGTCCAAAGCGCCAAGCGATGTCACTCTTTCATGAGCTTCAGGCTGAATATCACCAGACACAACAATAACTTTGGTTTTAAGACCTTGTTTCTGAATTGCTTCTAATGTGCCGTACCCATCTAAAACGGGCATATTGAGGTCGAGCAATAGAAGATCGCCCTTTCCTTCAGCGAGAGCCGATAGAGCATCTTGACCATTCTTCGCAAAATGTACGGCCACTTCCCANTCTTGAGGAAGGCATTTAGCCACTTGCTTGCGCGCAACTAACGAGTCGTCACATACGAGTACAGAAAACATTAAGTTCTTTTACCACCTAGCTTTTGAAACCAGCTACCGCCGGTATTTTCTAGCAATTTCAATTGTATCGGCACAACTACTGTGAACTGAAGTAACGATTTGAGTTAACTTACACTTCGCAGTAACCCGGTTACTTTTTGTTTGAATAGATACCGAGCATATAGTGATACGAAACACCTCACTAAGAAATAGCACTTTTGGGGAATATTGCCAGCACGTTTTTACTCACAAACATCAGCGCGCGTTGATTCTTTGCTACGCGTTTTTCCAGCAGCTTGTACACCTTTTAGTCAAGGCGGGTGATTGCAGGTCTGGTCAGGCTAAATCACAACTAATAGATAGAACGCCAAGTTACGAGAAAAGCTCTCAAACAAAGAAACCAAAAATGACAGGTAGTGCCAACGCAGTAAATATACCATTTACACAAAGGCCTAGAGTCGCCATCGCCGCCACGTCTTCCCCCATTTGAATAGCTTTGGCTGTACCAATTGCGTGGGCCACCGTGCCCATAGCAATACCTTGCGCCTGTCGATTTTGTACATTGAGGACCGCAAACACACCAGTAGCCACAATGGCTCCAACTACACCCGTCACAATGACAAAAACGGCAGCCAATGCGGGAATGCCGCCAACCTGTGCACTCGACTCCATAGCAAGGGGCGTGGTGATTGATTTAGCTAACATGGTAATTTGTATTGCACGCGGTGCATCTAGTGCAAACAAAGTAAGCCACGCGGTGAAAGGCGCGAGTATGCCACCAAAAGCAATACTCGCCATTAACCGCCAGCCGTAGTGCCTTAGCTTTTGCCATTGTCTGTAAATGGGTAGTGCTAATGCCACAGTGATAGGCCCTAGCAACCAATGCAACAAAGAAGCCGCCTGTTGATACTCAGTAACCCCTGTTTCAGTTAAATAAAGGCCAGCTGACACAATCAGCGCGGTAACGACAATGGGATGCGCTAGCGGGTGACCTTTGCATTTTTTGTTCACCCAAAGGGCAATAATGTAGCCAATTATTGAAACGCTAAGCCACAATAACCCCGTTAAGCTAAATGCTTGATGTAGAGCCTCCTTCATTCTTGCTTTCCACCCTTGCTTGCCACATCTGAGCCGCTGCCGCTTTTGCTATTAAACAATTGCTGCGAAAACCAAGCGGTTATTCCTAAACTTATCGACGTCGTTACAATAATCGCGATAGCAATGGCAAGTGCATTGGACTGAATGTCAGCCCAATAAATAGATACGCCAAGTACGGCTGGAATAAACAGTAAGGACATATGCTTCAAGGGAAAAGTAACAAAGCGCGCCGTGTGAACCTCAAGCTGAGGAAAAAGAAAAAGCATCGCGAGTAAAAGGAATAAGCCCATTAATGGCCCTGGTATAGGAAGTGCGCTCACATTAACGACAACTAGCCCAAGATAATAAGCAGCAAACACTAAAACTGCGCCCACTATCATGTTTCTTACATCTCGCACTATCGCTCCTTATTAGGCCTTGCAGGTCCTAGTACTTATTCCCAAAATTCAGTAAGTAAGTGTAACGATAAGCGAGTTAGACCACCAGCAGTACCATGGTCGTATAGTAGAATGTTGCACTGAAATGCGCTTTGACGTTCAGTCTGTCAGCCAAAACTGATAGTAATACTTGTGAGTAATCTTGAACGCTTCGCCACCTTGCATGACAACTCGCTGCTGATTGAGTTTTTGCTCCAGGTGCGCGATATGTTTTGCGTTGACCGCCACAGAGCGGTTACAGCGTTTAAAATTCTGCTCTCCCAAACGCTTAAGTAATTCACACAAGGTTGTGCGGACAACGTAGCTTTCTGATAGCGTTTGAACACACATGTAGTCACCTGCAGCTTCAATCCATTTAATCTCTGCTGGATTTAAACAACACCACCCGTTTTCAGCGCGTATCCCTACAACATTTGGCTGAACACTTTTGTTCAATTGCTGGCGCAATGTAGCTAAAAGCGCAGGTTCAGACACCCCATATTGTTCACAAAGTCCCTTTACCAGCATATTGAATTGAAAGTCCCGTTCATAAAAATGGTACTTGGTTTTGACATGCTCAATAGCGTTTAATACTTGGGATTCTTCAAGTGGTGATTTAACAAATCCTGACGCGTTGTGAGAAAAGGCTAACAGCGCTTCTTCGTCTTTATTTCCTACTGCAAGCCAATACCTTGATGCAAGGTTTCGACTTGACTGTGAGACTGAATAGAAACCGATGGACTGAGGATATTTCTCTGCTAACGCAAGACAATGGCCTACAGATTGCGCGCCATAAACGTGACTGAATACGTCTAGCTTTTCTAGCATTTCGCAAAGTGAGTTTTGCATAGAAACAGAGTGTAAAAAAACCAGTGCGATCATCTGCGATCCCTTGCAAGTGCAAGCAGTAATAGCTGTCAGTGTTATCTATCCCAGTCTTAATAAGTGATGGGATGTAGACAGCGAAAAGTAAAAATAAGCGAAAAAGGGGCTATAAGCTGCATAGCCCAATCGCCAGGGTAGAAAACTCTTCATTAGCGTTTTGCTGTTAGTACACTAGGGCTAGCATTAATGCGACGAGCAATCAGTTGTGCGTTTTTAGATGCATTATGAGTAAGTGCAAAAGTAAGCATGTCTTGCCCGTTGCACACTAATCCTTCATGGATATATCGCATTTTAAAACCCGTCGCTTTCACGGCGCGATGCAATCGCAAACGGCTATCGCTTTTTACCGCTTCACACACTGCAATTAAGTTTTTTTCTACATGCTTGGGATACGGGGCGGCATTCGCTACTGTTGCAGTAAGCGACAAGGTTATTCCTAGTAAAGCAAGTTGGGTAACACGGCGTGACATAAACATAACAAGTTCCTCTGATAATATTCGGCAACGCGGTGACTACCTCTTTTGTCCCCGCGCCATTAAATTAGTGAAACTTTGTAAAATTCACGCTATAAAAACGTTAAAGCACCGCTATTTGAGACGTTGCGACAAGTACACAAAAGCTAAGGTTTAATAATCGGTCTAAACTGTTATTAGTCGTACTTAACACACACTTTGCAACATTCTTATAAATGCATACGTTGCAAAGTGGAAAATCATAAGCAAATACTCTTACCCGCCTAGCGGTGCAGACAATAATCTAATTTTTTAACACGTATTCAAGGAAGAGCCATGTTAGAGCAGCAACAATACCACCTTATTAGAGAGCATATGCAGCCTGGTGACATCATCGCATTTGGTGGCAATAGCCTATTTTCTCGTTGGACCAAACTCACTACACGCTCTGCGGTAACGCATGTGGCAATAGTTATGCAAACGAAGATGCGCGATGAAGATTCTAATCGATATTTTAATCAAGTCATGGAAGCTACATCGTATAAAGGAAAGCGAGGGGTAATGACCAATAGACTAAGCGAGCGTGTAGCATCTTATGACGGTGATATTTGGTGGCTGCCCTTGTCTAGCGCGTCAAGAAGTATCTTTGAGCAAAATAAGCGAGACTTCTTTAACTTCATGTTTGAACAAGACGGGAAACCTTACGACGTGCTACAGCTATTCGGCTCAGCAGTGGACGCGATTGATGAACATCCCCTGTTCGGCAGCATAAGCTACAATCAAGAAGACTTTAATAGCTGGTTCTGTTCAGAGTTAATTGCTGAGGGGTTGGAGACTGCAGGTGTTGTAAGTGGCGTAAATGCATCGGAAGTCACGCCAGTGGATATCTGCCGGTTTAACATTTTCAAAAAGCGTTACGTACAGCTTAAAGGAAAAGGAAGGGTAATTGGAGGGTTCAATTCACTCAAGGCAGATAACTGGGGCCAGATTGCCTAACCCCATTAATTAAAAACACATCTACCCCAATATGGGGTAAGGTGAGTTTTAGAAAATACTGTCTTGGTGAATCTTAATAAACATGCTCGTCCCAATTTTAGAGTAATCGATTTTATACTCTTTCCCATTTAGGGTTTGTACGAACAATAATGTTTTTTCGTCGCCAAACACATCGCTAGTAGTTACATCTACTAGTTCCATGTCCATCATCTTGGCATCGCGCTTGTTTTCAGGCACTTTGCCTTCGTACTGCTTAATACCTTTATAAGTAACAAGAATTGGCGGATGTTCATCACCATTGATCACCAATAGATCTAATTTTCTTATTTTATGAATGATGGTATTTCGACCACTTGTAATGAAGGGTTTTTCAGTCATTCTCATCTCCGCGACCGCTCACCTGCTTTATAGTTATTAACAAAGAATGTAAGTGATTGAGTTTATCACGATGTTAACAATCAGCACATAAGCATTTGGTTGATATATGTGTGCAAAGTATAAACATAAATTACACAAAATGAGCAATAAATCGCTAATTTTTGCGTGTAGTGTGTGTTTTTACAAATTGCTCGTCGGTTAAACTGCGCAAAAATGCAACCAACGCCGCCTTTTCATCTTCAGAAATCGTAAAGCCTTTTATGAACGGACTGCGGTAAGGGTTAGGGCTTTCAGCCAGATTTCCCCCACGAGCATAAAACTCAATGACTTCATCAAGGGTGGCAATNCTGCCATCATGCATGTANGGCGCAGTAAGGGCNATATTGCGCAAAGTAGGTGCTCTAAACTTCCCCATGTCTTGTTTATTGTGNGTAACGNTGTAAAGCCCCATGTCCGATTCCGGATAACTNCCCTTCCCATCTTCGTTATACAGGCCAGTGTTGTGGAAAGGCTGAGCCGCAAAAGGTTGAAAACTATGCTTAGACGATTGAGTAAAGTTCAGACCTCCGTGGCAGTGAAAGCACTCAGTGCGCTCTGAAAAAAACAGATTCAAACCTTCAAGCTGCTGGGCGGTTAGTGCATCGTCATCTTGAGAGTAAGCGTAGTTATCAAAAGCACTGTTAAACGACACCAAACTTCTTACGTAGCTAGCAAGCGCCTTTACAATATTGTTTAAATTGGGTGTATCATCACCATAAGCCGCTTCAAAAAGCGCTCGATATTCGCTGCCCTCAAAGCGCTTTAATATACGCTTTTCATTTCCCGTAACGCCCATTTCCACAGGATGTTCATTAAAAAGCGGGATCATCAGCTGCTTTTCTATACTTTCTAAATTGTTATGCGCCCAAGTGAAGGATGCATTATAAGCCACGTTTACTAGCGCTAATGCGTTACGGTTTAGCGCGTCTCCGTTCGCGCCTACTGAAACCGTCTTAGGTTCAGAGAAAGCATGCTCTGGTTCATGGCAGCTGCTGCATGAAACCGTTTGTTAGCACTTAAGCCCTTATCAAAGAAAAGCTTCTCTCCCAAAATTACGCTTTCTTCGGTCACAGGATTGTCTGCGGGAACGGGAGGCGGTGGAATATTGTGAGGCAAATTCCAAATGTAAGGCGTGGGCGATTTACTGCACGCGCCTAAAATCATTGCAACAAAAGCGATAATTGCCGCCTTGAAAGCGAGCAGAGCTCGCCTTCTAGTGCAAATTAAAAGTGCCGCTACTGCCACTTAATCCAAGGCCTGTGCACTAAATTCTGAATAAGCTTTTTACAGGGCTCAGTTTCAGGAGACTCGAACATACAACTTGGCGCTTCGTTTATATCAACTTGCGCGACAATGTTAGACACTGATACTTCCAAATCTAAATCAGTATCAAGCTGGGTCATCGGCAGAATAAACTCCACCCGGTTTGTGAAAGCACACGATTTTTCAGGTGGCCTGACTGCTGATTCAGAATCGCAACCCACGCTACCTAAATGATAAGACCATTTGCGTGTTTCCTCTGAGCCTTTAGACACATCCAGTCGCAAAAACTTATGACCGTTTTGCCAGCTCCAAAACATTGTACTGTCATTCAATGGCGAAGGCTGTGTAAGCGGGTTAGCGTGATTATCGTCGAAGGGAAGACCCATAGTGAAGCGCAAGTTTGTGGACAGCTTTAAAAGCTCTTCCGATACATCTAATACAATTTTGCTATTGGCATCATCAGGGTTGTTGCACTTATTGTGAAACTTTAGCAATGCTATATTCGGCGTCTGCCATTGGGTTTGTTTAAACTTAACTCGCTGCCACTTACCATCAATGCGCACTTCTGGCTTGCTAAGGTAAAAACCGAAGTAGTCTATATTCCATCGCTGTTGTCCAATACTCATGATCATTGGACATGCCCCCGTATCGACTCCCACCAACTTAAACGGGATTTCACCAGGCTCTCTTCCTTTGAGGTTAATGACATCACAGCCGGTTAACGACACTAGCGCCGCAAAGAGTAACGAAGGCATGACACTCATGCGAAAAGGCATTTTCATTTACGTATGTACTTCCTTTGGATATCTGGTAGTTTTTTATACAAACTACCTTTTTCTAATTACACACTTGCGCGGACGACAAGATGAATGCATTCCCATTAACGCTAATAGTGCTGCTTTTAGCATTTGTGAGTCAAGGTGCACAAGCACACACAGACCATGACAAAGCGCGTTTTGTTGCCGAGGACGGCGTGGACGCGGGCAAGTGTGACAACCGTTTCAGGCCCTGTAAAACGTTGAGCTATGCCGCGCGACAGGCCAATAAAGGCGACAAAATTCTCGTTGCTGAAGGCCAATATTATTTCGACAACGCTCAGCATGCACAAGTTCTAAACGACAGTCTTTTACCCGTATTAGGAGGCTTTTCTCGTGAAGATCATTACCAGGCACAGAAGCCTGCCTTGCACAAAACTACACTAGTTAATGTGCCTATCTATTTATCAGAAGCCCTTTATGAAAAAGGGTTCGACAGTATAACTGACGGAAAAGCCGCGTCTTCCCTTCAAACACAGGCATCATCGCACATGGTTCTTAGTTCCGAAGTCAGTGCAAATGAAGCTTGCACAGATGGAACGGCTGCCGACTTCCCATGCAGCAATATCGATCTACTCTCTAACGTACCTGTTAACGTATTGTCGTCGGTATCAAATAGTACCAACGATATTTGGGGGCACGTCGATTTAAACAACCGTAGAGAATATGCCATTGTTGGCATGCAGGCCAGCATTGCCGTTGTAGACGTAACCGAGCCAACAGCGCCGGTAGTAGTGGGTGAAATTACCGGTCAAAGTACGACATGGCGCGACATTAAGGTCTATCAGTATTTCGATAGCGCTGCGGGGCGTTTTAAAGCGTATGCCTATGCCAGTGCCGATAGCGTAACAGAAGGTTTTACCATCATTGACCTTAACGACCTCCCTAATGGTATTAGCTTAACGAAGCGGATTAACGACGATAACCGTGCGCACAATATCTACATCTCTAACGTAGATTACACGCTAAACACACCGTTAAATGACGCTGCGCCTCAGTTGCATTTGGTTGGCCAGGATAGTAACGGCGGAGCCTTTCGTTCATATACGCTAACCTCACCTCAAACACCAACCGCGTCTTACATACCTAGCGGTCTCACACGTGCCGACTATACGCATGATGCGTCATCTATGCGCGTTACCGACGCAAGAGCGCAAACTGACTGTGTGAATGCTACGGCTGATGGATGTACGGTTATGCTTGACTTCAATGAAGATGCAATGCGCCTTTGGGATCACACGAACACAAATAGTACCTCTGAACTAAGTAGTATTAGTTATAACGAGGTTGCCTACACCCATAGCGGTTGGTTTAGTGAAGACAAGCAGTACGCCTTTGTACACGATGAGTTGGACGAGCGAAACTTCAGCTTAAATACCCGGGTTATGATTTTTGATATTTCATCACTCACAACACCTGTGCTTGCCAGCATTTGGACCAGTGACAACGGCACTATCGATCACAATGGCTACGTAAGAGGTAACCGCTACTATATGTCTAACTATGAGCGTGGCTTAACGGTACTAGACATTTCAGATCCTACCGCGCCTGTAGAAGCAGGCTTTTTCGACACCTACCCTGCTTTTAACAGCACCAACTTTAATGGTGCGTGGGGCGTATACCCGTTTCTACCTAGCGGTAATATTTTGGTTAGTGATATTCAGCGCGGTTTGTTTGTATTAAAAGACAATACGTTAAGCGCAACAACAGTTGCGGGCTTCTCTCAGGCTAATTATGAAACGGATGCTGATACAACCTTAAGCCTTCCTGTTAATAAGACAGGTACCGGGGCTATGACAGTTGCGTATGAAGTAATAGCGGGTTCAGCCACCAGCAGTGATGTAATGTTAGCGCCTG
>JGI12020J13220_1000045_pt1 | contig 13040 bp, 10 predicted proteins | sample DeeseametaMP0901_FD_13220 | JGI IMG/M metagenome (IMG submission 13220)
CAGAAAGATGACAAAATCAGAGGGCTTGAATTAACGTCCACTGTGTCGCTGTAAACGCAACTCATTCAGCTATCTGTCTTCTAAATAATGAACCATCTGAGGTTTCCCCTATCTATCATTACTGATAGTGTGTGTTTACTTACCTCTTGATTCTTTTTAAATAAGGATATGCGATGATATCTACCCTTCTGGTTGGCTTTGGATTTTCCGCCACAACCTTTCATTTGCCATTTCTAAATTATCTACCGCAGTTCTCTGTCGATGTGGTTATCTCTTCAAAACCTGATGTGGTTAACGCAGTTTTACCCCATGCTGAAGTGTATGGCTCGTTGGAAGAAGCGCTTAAAATTCACGATGTAGACTTGGTGGTTATTACAACCCCAAATCACCTTCATGGGCCACAGGCGAAACTGGCATTAGAGCACAGTTGTCACGTATTGGTAGAAAAGCCATTTACATTAGATAGTGAAGAAGCAGAAGCTTTAGTAGAGCTTGCACATTCTCAAAATAAACAGCTTTGTGTTTATCACAACAGACGTTTTGATGGCGATTTTCTTACGATTAAGCAGCTAATTAACGATGGAAAACTTGGCGACATTAAACGTTTGGAAAGCCGCTTCGATCGATTTCGCCCGGTACCACGAGACAGGTGGCGTGAAAATGCAGGGCCAGGAAGCGGTATCTTCTGGGATTTGGGTCCCCACTTAATCGACCAAGCGCTACAGCTTTTCGGCGAGCCGGAAGAAGTGTCGGCAAACATACAGGCCTTGCGTGAAAATGGACAGTCAGATGACACGTTCGATGTAACACTTCACTATGTTGATAAAGTTGTAAAGCTAGGTAGTTCAGCTTTTCAGGCCAGGAGCAACATTGCGCTACGACTTGCAAGGCACAAAAGGCAGCTTTCGAAAGTTCTATTTAGATCCGCAAGAAGATCAATTGCGTGCAGAGCTATCCTTTGATGATGAACACTGGGCGATTACAAAAGATAACGAGCATGGCGTGCTAGCTGTGGTCAATGAAAGCGGCCAGCTAGTTGAAGAGACGGTGACAACATTGAAGGGTGAATATCTCACGTTTTTCAATCGCCTTGCTCACGCTATTGAAGACGGTAAATTCTCGCCGGCTGACGCGAGTACGGTCGTACCTGTTATCAAAGTCATTGAGCTAGCCATAAAAGCGAGTGCTCAAAAGAAATCGCTGGCGTTTAATTAAACAATTACCTTGATCGTCGTTTCAATTTAACTTACGATGCTTTCACTTTAAAACTAATAACTTTCGTTTTGAAAGTTATGATTGAATGTTGAAGGTGTGTTTGCGGACTGTTTTGCAGACTTTTCATGGCTTGTTCTCAATTGGAACAACGCGTACAGAAAGGTTTAGCGAGAAGGCGGCAAGAGCATGAGGTTATATTGAAAAGTAGTAAATCGGTTGAACAGCGCCGCCAGCAGATAGTGGCGTGGGTGAAAGAGCATGGTCAATCTCAAGTTGAAGATTTGGCCGTGCGTTTTGCTACGTCTGAAGTCACCATTAGAAAAGATCTCGCAGCCCTTTCGCAGCAAGGTTTACTGATTCGACAGTTTGGTGGCGCAGTGCCTGTACCATCATCTACCAACTCAAATGCTGGGCCATCTCAGTTTATTACCAGTGACCCTTTCGCGAATTCAACTACTAGCCCAGCAATTAACGCTATAGGCCAACTTGCAGCGAGCTTGGTCAAACCGGGCAATAAGCTCGTTATAGACTGCGGGTCTACCACCGCATCCATCTTACCCCATTTATCACATGCCGATGATTTAGTGGTAATGACCAACACATTATCAACCGCCAATTACCTTACCCAAAGTGAAAAAGAGCCGACGGTGTTAATGGTAGGGGGCACATGGGATGCCCAATCTCAGTCGTTTCAAGGCGCTATGGCTGAACAGTTGGTTAGTGCCTATAGTTTTGACATTGCGTTTATTGGTGCCGCGGGCATAGATGTCACCAGAGGCACCACCACCTTTAACGAGCTTATTGGTGTAACCCGCGCCATGGCTGTGGCGGCGAGTAAGGTGGTTATAGTAGCCAGCTCAAAGAAATTAACGCATAAAATGCCTAACCTAGAGCTAAGCTGGAAAAACATTTCTGTTTTGATCACTGATGAAGGCATTAGTGAACAAGACAAACTTAATATTGAAAATCAGGGCGTGACAGTACTTATTGCAGCGCCAAGTGGAGAATAATCATGTGTGGAATAGTTGGCGCTGTAGCTGAGCGTAACGTAGTTGAAATCCTATTAGAAGGTTTAAAAAGGCTAGAGTATCGCGGCTATGATTCAGCTGGCGTAGCGCTACTGCAAGGCGACGGCACGCTTACGCGTATTCGCCGTACAGGCAAAGTACAAGAGCTTGCTGATGCGGTTGCAGAAGGTGAAGCTTTGGGCACAACTGGAATTGCTCATACCCGTTGGGCAACGCACGGTGGTGTGACTGAAGCGAATGCGCACCCACACTTTTCAACTGAACGTGTAGCTGTTGTTCACAATGGTATTATTGAAAACTACGTTAACTTAAAAGCACAGTTAAAAGAGCAGGGCTATACCTTTACCAGCGACACCGACACAGAAACTATTGCTCACACCGTACACGAAGAGCTTAAGTCAGGTAAGACTTTACTAGACGCTGTGCAAAGTGCCGTTAAAACCTTCCACGGTGCGTATGGCACCGTCATCATGGATAAAGAAGATCCTAGTCGCGTAGTGGTTGCACGTTCGGGCAGCCCGCTTGTAATTGGTTTGGGGCTTGGCGAAAACTTCATTGCGTCAGATCAAATGGCATTATTGCCAGTGACACGCCGCTTTATCTTTTTAGAAGAAGGCGATGTGGCAGAGATTACTCGTCGCGACGTTAAAATCTTCGATAAAGACGGCAATGCCGTTGAACGCGAAGTGATTGAGTCGAATATCGAGCACGACGCGGGTGACAAAGCGGGTTACCGCCACTACATGCTCAAGGAAATTCACGAGCAGCCAACCGTTGTGCGTAATGCGCTTAAAGATCGTATTGACGAAAACGGACTTACCGCTGACATATTTGGTAAAGGTGCTGACGAGATATTCAAAAAAGTACAGCATGTACAAATTATTGCCTGTGGTACCAGCTACCATGCGGGTATGACGGCGCGCTATTGGCTAGAACAATATGCAAATGTGTCGTGCAACGTAGAAATTGCATCAGAATTCCGTTACCGCAAGTCAGTAGTGCACCCAAACAGCCTGCTTATTACTATCTCTCAATCAGGTGAGACAGCCGATACGTTAGCTGCCCTTCGCTTAGCAAAAGAGCTGGGCTATATGTCTAGTTTGACTATCTGTAACGTTCAGGGTTCGTCATTAGTACGCGAGTCAGACCTTGCATTTATGACCCGCGCTGGCGCGGAAATTGGCGTTGCGTCTACCAAAGCTTTCACTACTCAGCTCACTGCGTTCTTAATGCTTACCCTAGCACTGGGCAAAGAAAACGGCATGACAGACGCTGACAGCAAAGCTATTGTCTCTGCGCTTCATAGTCTACCTGCAAAGCTTGAAGAGACCTTAGCGATAACTGGTGGCATTGAAGATTTAGCTGAAGAATTTGCAGATAAGAACCACAGCTTGTTCCTAGGTCGTGGCGACCAATACCCTATTGCCATGGAAGGGGCGCTAAAGCTTAAAGAGATTTCTTATATTCATGCGGAAGCGTATGCGTCTGGGGAATTGAAACACGGCCCACTTGCGCTTATTGATGACGAAATGCCCGTTATTGTGGTTGCACCGAACAACGAACTCCTCGAGAAGCTAAAGTCGAACGTTGAAGAAGTACGTGCCCGTGGCGGCATCATGTANGTATTTGCGGATAAAGATGCGGCGTTTGAAGGTGATGAAACCATGCGCGTTATCAACGTACCGCACTGCGACGAACCAATCGCACCTATCATTTATACCTTGCCACTACAGCTTTTGAGCTACTACGTAGCGCTAATTAAGGGCACCGACGTTGACCAGCCGCGTAACTTGGCGAAGTCGGTTACGGTGGAATAAAGCACACTGCTGAAGCACTTATTCGTGCTCACAAACAAAGCCTGCGGCTGACAAAAGCGCAGGCTTTTTTATTTTCAATAGGCGAGTATTGGCTGCTAATTAAGTGGCTCTCCTGCAAGCCCATGACTCACTATTATTTCACTTCTCTTTCCACCACTCTCACTTTATCGATAAACCTTCTCCATCCGTCTTACTTTGTCAGGTAAGGCAGTTGTAAAACGAGGAGTAAGGTCATACCTATAAGTCATACCAAGTTTCAACATTGCGAGGCAACATGGCTATCCCATACTCACTGCTAGATTTAGCGCCAATATCTGAAGGGTTTGGCGTAAAAGACGCGTTAAACAATTCAAAGTTAATGGCTGTGGAAGCTGAGCGCTGCGGCTATGAACGTGTGTGGTTAGCCGAGCATCACGGCATGCATGGTGTTGCCAGTTCTGCCACCTCAGTAGTGTTAACGCACATTGCTAACGCCACCGCTACCATTAAAGTTGGTGCGGGCGGTATTATGCTGCCTAACCATGCACCTTTGGTCATTGCTGAACAGTTTGGCACCTTGGCTGAATTATTTCCCAATCGCATAGAGCTTGGACTTGGCCGTGCACCAGGCACTGATATGGCAACCGCACGCGCGCTTCGTCGTAATTTGCAAAGCGATGTGGACCGTTACCCAGAAGATATTCAAGAACTTCAGCACTACTTGGGTACACCGCAAGACGGGCAGCCAATTGTTGCAGTACCTGGGGCGAATACACACGTCCCCCTGTGGTTGCTTGGCTCTAGCTTATACAGTGCCCAAGTGGCGGCAAAGATGGGGCTGCCATATTCGTTCGCCTCGCATTTTGCGCCCGATGCGCTATTCGATGCGCTTCATGTGTACCGCAATATGTTCAAACCGTCGCCTCAGTTATCAGCGCCGAAAGCGATGGCTGGTGTAATGGTGGTGATTGCTGAAACCGATGAAGAGGCTGAACTCCTATTCACGTCAGTGAAGCAGCAATTTATGAACATGCGACGTGGTCTTAATAGGCCTTTCGCTAAGCCTATGCCTAACTTTGAAGAATATTGTACGGCGACTGACGAAGCAATGTTATCGAATGTATTGAGGTATGCGTTGGTAGGGTCGAAAGAGACGGTGCAAAACAAGCTAGCTCAGTTTGTTGAAGCGACGGAGGTTGATGAAATTATCGTGTCGATGCCGATTTACGATATAGAAGCGCGCCTGTTTAGTGTTAACGCATTTGCGGAAATCGCATCTTAGTTTTAAGAAAGCTATTCCCAGTATTGAATATTTGGTTATAACTTCCACTATGAATGACCTTCGAATAACTTTATGATACGTCTATATGTGCGTATTTTCAGTTAGTTGTGTTAGGTTCACAGTCATGACAAAGGTCTGGTTTTCCCTTCTTTTAGCTTTATCATCTTTGATGTGGGGCGCTAGTGCTGCTTTTGCGAAAGAAACCCTGGACCTAATTGTTCTTGAAACACTGCCTGTTCCCATTGTCGCTGATTCGCGGGCCGAGTTCGAAAAGGAACTTGCGCGGATTATGCCCGATCACGAGATTAACGTAACATCGTATAACGCCGAAGGCTCTGAAGTTCGTGCTAAGGAGATACTTACCGAGCTTGCACAAAACCCAGCGCCTGACCTTATTGTATCGGTGGCGACCCTTGCCACCAGAGCGCTGAATGCGTCTGAAGCGTTTGTTGATGTACCTAAGCTGTTTATGGCGGTCTCAGCACCGGTCGAAGAAGGAATAGTTTCTGCTATTGGTGCGGTTAGTGAACGCAACATGACGGGCGAGTCACACGTGCTAGACGCAAAGGTAAAGCTAGATATGTTAGAGGGCGTGCTCAGAGCGTCTAAGCCCTCATCGCTTTTTACCATCGGTCTAGTCCATTCTACATACCCATCGTCAAGCAACTTGGTTAATCAACTTCTGGCACTGAATGATGACTACGAGAACATAAATCTTGTTGCTGTTAGTACACCGTATATAGAAGGCGATGATGGACTGGTTGAAATGACTGACAGCATCATCAACAGCTTGCAGCAAAAAACAAACGAGCTGGATGGTTACTGGCTTTCATCTGGGCCGCTCGCGGAATCGAATGGCTTAGTAACAAAGGTAAAAGAAGCTACGGGACTGCTTCCTTTATTCGCAGAAAGCATTTCCTCTGTGAAAGAAGGTGCGCTTCTTGGCGTAGTATCTGAGCCAGCGAGTATTGGCAAATCAGCTGCAAGAAAAGCCAAGCTAATTCTTGAGAAAAAATCGGCGAGGGACATTCCCGTTGATAAAATGGATACGTACACTGTAGCGGTAAATGTGTCTACAGCAATCAAACTGCAGTTACCCATTCCTTCAAATTACTTGAAGCTGTCGAAAAAACATGTGTATCAATAAGGCCTAATTAGAAGTAAGTATGCGGATTAAATCGAAACTGCTGGTTATCTACATTCCAATTTTATTAATTGGTATGGCACTTACAGGGTATTGGGCTTATTTGACGGCGTACGATTCAGTACGCGAAAGAGAATATCAGCTCCTCACTCAGACGCTTACATTAAACGTTTTAGAGATCATTGACGAAAGACGTGAACTGCTTATTGAGTCGGGCCTAGAGAATGTGCCTGTGTTTCGCGAGGCCTATCAAAAGGAAGTGTTTGAAGAGCTAAAGTCGTTGCAGCAAGCCACCGACCGCCACTTTGCGATCAGTGACAAGAGTGCCGATACTGTGGTGTTTAGTACGATGGAGCACACTGTGGTTCCTAATGTCGAAGATGCGACAATCGCAACCATTGCCAGTCGTAAGGTCGCCTTTGGTGAGTCGAATATTAACGATGCTGACGTGTTATTTGCGTGTGCGGAATTTGCGCCATGGAATTGGAAAGTTACCGTATTACAGCCTGCTGACGCACTGCAATCTTTCCTATCTACTATTGCGTGGCTAACGTCATTAGTGACGCTATTTGCTGTCGTTATTGTCAGTTTGCTTATGGGAAGAGTCACACAGGTGTTTGTTGTTTCTCCTATCGAAAAAATAAAATCAGCAGCAAGTCGCATTGCGGTTGACCATAAGAAGGTCAGTATAGACTTACAGCAAAACGACGAGTTAGGTAGTTTAGCGCGAGACGTTGAGGCAATGTCTGGTGAAATAGAGCAATACGTTGCTCAAGCTCAGCAAGCAAACCGCGCAAAAACGGATTTTCTTGCAGTAATGAGTCATGAAATTCGCACCCCACTGAACGGTATTCAGGGATTAGCAACGCTACTTCTTGATACGCAACTGTCGGATAAACAGCATCAGTATGCCAGCGATTTGAAATCATCGGCGTCTATTCTAGCGACCGTTATCAACGATGTTCTGGATCTTTCAAAAATTGAATCAGGTATGTCAGAGGTTGACGTTACAGAGTTCGATCTTGACGCAATGCTGAATGACCTTATTACGCTACTGGGTACCAATGCCAGCGCCAATAGTACGCGTTTGGTTTACAAAAGTAAGAACATGGAATCGGTGGCAGTAACCAGTGATATTACGAAGTTACGCCAGATAATCATTAACTTGGTGAGTAACGCAATTAAGTTTACTCATAAGGGCACGGTGACTATTTCCGCCAAACTCAAACAGCCTTCACAGGATACCGTGAGCGAGAACCATTTGGTAATTGCGGTTAAAGATACCGGTATTGGTATTGAGCCAGACAGACTCGAGCATATTTTTGATAAGTTTACGCAGTCCGATTCATCAATTACGCGTAAATACGGTGGCACTGGGCTAGGTCTTGCTATTGCAAAGCAGCTTGCACAAATATTAGGTGGTGATATTAAGGTGGTGAGCAAAGTAGGCGAAGGTTCATGTTTCACCGTTACCGCCAAGGTGCAGAGTCGTCGCGTGGTGGAGTCGTCGGCCGATTCGGATTCCGTGCGACAAGCAGAGCGCGCTAGCTTACCAGAAGGTATTAAAGTTCTGTTGGCTGAAGATAATGCCATTAATGCTGTGGTAGCACAGGCACTCTTAGAACAGCTGAAATGTGATGTTGAGCACGTTGATAATGGACTGAAAGCCGCTGCACGAGTAGAAGAGGGCGGTATTGATGTTGTTTTCATGGATGTGCACATGCCAGTGATGGACGGCATTGAAGCGACAAAACGCATTCGAAAGCTTGATGGAGAGCTTAGCAAAATCCCAGTTATAGGGCTTACCGCCGAAGCATTCAAAGAGCGTCACGTGTCATTTAAGGAAGCGGGGATGGACGACATCGTTACCAAACCTGTCACCGTTGAGGCACTGCAAGAAAGTTTGTCAAAACTGGCGCTTAATCAAGAAGTCACTGATAATAGTTAAAGTGATGCAGCCTCAGTAATTTGAAGTTGTAAGAGCCCGTGGGTGATTTCACCATGGGCTAATATATAAATGCTTTAACAGTAACTTATTGCTTAAGGTGGCGTGTGCAAATCAATAAACCCCGCGAGCTACTTCGGCTGAGAATTGCGCTGATCATTGGTGCTGTACTTGTGCTTGCCTTTATGGCTGCTGACTTGATGCTACTACCAAGCAGCATGTACGAGCTGTACATATTCGATCGCTTACTTCTTCAATTCCCTATTATACTCGTCGTTGTTGTACTCTCCTTCTGGCGCAGGTTCATTCAGCATCGAGCCTACATTTTCGCAGGGTTACTTATTGCGCTTTCTTACAGCAACTACTGGTTAATATGGGTTTGCTGGGAAGAGCACAGCTTCATTTTCCCCTACGAGGGCACCATTTTATATGCTTTCTTCTGTGTGTTTGCGCTGGGCATTGCCTTTAAATTAGCGCTAGCAGCCAACGTCATCAACATTCTGGGTTTTTTGGGGTTAATGTGGGTTGCGCCGGTTTATGGTGACAGAGTTCCAATTTCAATGGCATTTGTATCTGGGTCTTTGTTTATTTGTGTCTATGCCCGTTATCGGTTAGATCGCAGCGTACGCATGTTAAAAGAAACCAATGACAGGCTACTTAAACTTAGCAAATTTGACCCCTTATCTGATTTATTGAATCGGCGTGCGTTACGAGAGCAGAGTGAAAAACTGTTGGCGTTGAGTAAGCGTCATAAAGTGTCGATGGCCGTGATGATGCTCGACTTAGACGACTTTAAAAAATATAACGACTGTTTTGGTCATCAGCAGGGGGATGAAGCCATAAAAATACAAGCCCGCATTATGAAGCAGGTCTTTAAGCGAGAGACAGACATATTAGGTCGGTACGGTGGCGAAGAGTTTATTGTTGTATTGAGCGACATTCAGAAAGAACAAGTTGAGAAGCACTGTGATGCACTTTTGAATAAGTGGACAGAAGTCGCATTAGAACATGCTCAAGATGCAAAGCATCCTTTAATGAGTTGTTCCATTGGTGTGGTGTTTGCCAAGTCGGCCGAGAACATGTCAATCGATTGCCTTATTGACGAAGCAGATAAAGCACTTTACGAAGCAAAAGAAAAAGGTAAAGCCCAGTTTGTATTAAATCAGGCGCAGTGCTTAGAATAACACTGCGCTTTTTCACGATTGGCTTACAGCTTCACAATCATCTTGCCGGTGTTCTTGCCTTCAAACAACATATTTAGGCCCTTCTCGGCGTTCTCTAAGCCTTCCACAGTGTGTGCACGGTACTTGATTTTACCTTGTTGAACATAAGGTGAAAGCTTTTGCAGTAGTTGTGGAATTTCACCCCAGTGATCAGGCATAGCAAAACCGCGAATGTTAATTCGCTTTTTAATCAGGGGGATCCAGTTCGGGCCCGGTGACGGCTTTTCAGACTGGTAATCGGCAATCATTCCACATACCACAATTCGGCCATGGGCATTCATTCTGTTAAAAATGTGCTGCTGAATAGGACCGCCCGTATTTTCAAAGAAGACGTCTATTTTATTTGGTGTTAGTTCGGCTAACTTTTCTTCTAAATTGTCGGTTTTGTAGTTTATAGCGCCATCAAACCCAAGCTCGTTAACAATCCAATCGGCTTTGTCTTCGCTTCCTACTACGCCAATTACACGCAGCCCGTCTGCTTTAGCAAGCTGACCTACAATTGAGCCTACAGAACCTGCTGCACCCGTAACAATAAGTGTCTCACCTTCTTTGGGCTGGCCAAAATTATATAAACCTGTTGTGGCCGTTAGGCCTGGTAGTGCAAAAACACAAAGGGCCATTTCCTCAGTAATGCCAGGCTGAAGTTTGTTAAAACCAGAACCGTCACTGAGCACATATTCACTCCAGCCAGTCATTCCCATAACTTTGTCGCCTACCGAAAAATTAGGGTTGTTAGACTCAACCACTTCGCCCACACCGCTTGAGCGCATTACATCGCCAAGCTCCACAGGTGGAATATAGCTCTCTCTGTCTTCACTCATCCAACCTAACATCGCAGGGTCTAAAGACATGTGAGTTTGCTTTATCAAAATTTGACCGTCTTTAGGCGTGGGAATTTCGAGCTCTTTGCTTTCAAATAAATGTGGCCCAATTTTTCTGTCATGGGGGCGATTAACGAGTGTAATTGCTTTGTATGTTGACATGGTGTCCTCCTGTTACAAGCACAAATGGTCGACGTCTTATCGAATGTAAAAGCGCATCGCTAAACACGGTTACATCTGCGCTGTTTAAAATAGGGTGGGGGTTATAGACATAAACACAACCTATAACACAGCTTGTTTATAAATTTGAGTGAAACCTTTTTGCATTTCCAATAGGTGTTAGTGATAGTTAATTAAAACAGTGTTAACAATATTGAGATCTTTCGTTAACGCTGTTTTATCAAAGTTGCTTATAAATGCGTCGAAGTTGTAGCTATAATTGTAAAAAATGCGATAAAAGTGCGTAAATGGCGTTTACTTGCATTGAACAAAAGTACTCAGATCCGTAGAATGCCCGATGCAATTTTCCCCTTTTACAATGAGTATCTTATGAAGCAACAGTTTTCTTTACGTGCCTCAGTTTGCTTAGCGCTTGCTACCTTAGCCTCTTCTTCTGCGCTGGCAGCTGGTTTCCAAGTTAATGAACACAGTGCAAACGGTCTAGGCCGTGCCATGGCTGGTCAAGCGGCTAAGCCAGAGAATGCCTCCATTTTAGCAACTAACCCTGCAGCGATTGGTGTATTTAAAGAAGCTGAGTTCAGTGCATCAGTAAGCTTTATCGATCCGAACGTAGATATCGATGGTGATGTTAGCTATGCGTTAGGCGAAGCCCCAGTTGGCCAACCTATGCCAGCAGCAGAAGACAACATTGCAGATACTGCTTTTGTTCCAGGATTCTTTTATGTAAGCCCAATTAATGAAAAGCTATCTGCTGGTGTAGGTGTATTCACAACCTACGGTCTTCGTTCAGATTACTCTGATGATTTTGGTGCGCTGCATTTTGCTGACACAGCTGAAGTAAAAACGGTAACCCTAAACCCTGCTGTATCTTATAAAGTGAATAAGCAGCTTATGGTAGGTTTTGGTTTAAACATCACTTACGCTGAAGCTGAAATTGGTTCTGGTGTATCAAACACGCTAGCGGGCACTGTTGCAGGCCTAGCGCCAACAGCAGAAGCATTAGGTATTACATTGCCTACGCTTACTCCTGGCAATTCACTGTTTAGCATGGAAGGTGACGATTGGGGCTATGGTTGGAACGCCGGTATTTTCTGGCAACCAACTGATATGACTAATGTTGCGCTTTCATACCGTGCAGAAACGAAACTAGAACTAGAAGGCGCGGTATCTTCAGAGACGCCAGTGTTTCCTATCAACTTAAACCAGCCTGGTAGTCTAGATTTGAACCTTGCTGCGATTACAGAGCTAGCGATTGATCAAAAAATTGACAATCAGTGGTCTGTACAAGCAAGTGTTACTTTCACTGACTGGAGTACGTTTGAGAAGCTTGAAGCTAACCTAGAAGACGGCATCGATTTCCTAATTAAAGAAGAGAATTTCGACGACTCATGGCGTGCAGCGCTTGGTGTAACTTACATCCTAAACGATGAAATTACCCTTCGTGCTGGCTATGCTTATGATGACGGTGTGGTATCGGTAGAAAATCGCTCACTAAGTATCCCAGATACAGACCGTCATTGGTTCTCTGGTGGTATGACTTACACGGTAAGCGAAGATACATCAATTGACGTGGCTTACGTATTCATTGATGGCCGTGAAGCGAATATCGACAAAGATAGAACGATTCTAAGCAATGTTCTTCCTGGTACTGACTTTACCACTAACTTCTCTGGCACACAGTCAGCTACTGCGCACATTCTAAGTGTTCAAATGAACACTCGCTTCTAATTTCAAAGAAGCCAAGTCAAATAAGAAAGGCAGCGTATTTACGCTGCCTTTTTGGTAATGACCTATGCGCACTGGTATAACGTCGCATTTTTTATGTGCGATGGGGTTCTTGTGCGCTGTTTAACGACTAAATTTGCGCAAATAAATCTTGCAGACATGTAATTGCTGCGCCGATTTTTGCAGGCATTAGCTCCCGTTTCGGTGTAACCGCATAAACCGTATAATCTGGTAACTCCCAGTCAGTGAAGAGCTGCTTCATTTCACCAGACTTTAATAGATGTCTCACTTCTGGTTCGGGAAGAACCGCATAGCCAACACTATCTTGGGTAAGTTTAATCAACGTCTGCATTGAGTTGACATCAATGCGTTGTGTATCCAATTCATACTCGCCTTCGCTTTCGTGCTTCATGACGTATTCTTCAATGTGTCTGTGAGCAATATATGTATGCGCGTTAAGCGCTTCAGGCGAAGTCAGAGTTTCGTTTGCCAGTGGGTGGTCTGCAGAGACACATAAAATGCGCTTGCAGGTCGCGAGTACCAAACTGCTGAAATTTGTATCTGAGACTGGGGCGAAGCAAAGAACAAGATCGGCACTAGAAGCGATAATGTCTTTAGGCTCGTCTGTTACGGTTAAAGAAATAGTTATTTTAGGAAATTCTTCACAAAGCTTTTTCAGTG
>JGI12020J13220_1000046_pt1 | contig 13029 bp, 6 predicted proteins | sample DeeseametaMP0901_FD_13220 | JGI IMG/M metagenome (IMG submission 13220)
GGCAAGCTGTTGGTTTTATGAGAAAGTTCCGCAGCTTCTAAAATGCGGCCTTCGTTCGCCAAGCTTAACCACTGAGGAATGTAGTTGTGCACTGGGCACTTCCATTCACAGTATGGGTTACCGCAGTCCAAGCAGCGATCTGCTTGGCCTTCGGTTTGAGATTGGCTCAGCGGTTGATAAATTTCCGCGAACTCTTGTTTACGTACCATGATCGGCTTTTTCGGCGGATCGATACGTTCAACATCGACAAATTGATATACGTTCTTTGCCATAAACTAAATCCTCCTACTGAGCCTGAATGCGTAATTCAGCACTTGAACGACTGATGTGACCAAGCAAGTTTTTCACATCACTGGTTTTTGGCTTAATAAGCTTGAAGCGTTTCAGCGTTGCGGCGAAGTCAGTAAGCAACGACAACGAGTGCTCGCTTCCTGTTTCTTCGTAATGCTGATTAATTAAGCCACGTAAGTGCTCAGCAAGAATCGCTTTATCTTCAATTGGCATTACATCGACCAGTTCCGCATTTACACGGTTATCAAGGTCGTCGCCATCATCCATAAGATAAGCAAAACCACCAGTCATACCTGCACCGAAGTTAACACCAACCGGACCAAGTACAGCCACGATACCGCCTGTCATATATTCACAGCCGTTATCGCCAATGCCTTCAACTACCGCAATAGCACCAGAGTTACGTACGCCAAAGCGCTCGCCAGCACGGCCAGCAGCAAACAGCTTACCGCCTGTTGCACCGTAAAGGCAGGTGTTACCCATAATGGCGCTGTCGTGGGCGTCGTAAGAGATATTGCGAGGTGGGTGAATAACAAGCTTACCGCCGGTCATCCCTTTACCTACATAATCATTGGCATCACCTTCAAGGTGCATATGCAGGCCGCCAGCGTTCCACACACCGAAGCTCTGACCCGCTGTACCGGTAAGTTCAACTTTGATAGGTGTATCTTCAAAGTCGTGGTTACCGTGGTGTTTAGCGATTTCACCTGATAGCAATGCGCCGACAGAGCGATCCGTATTGCGGATTGGGTATTTAAGGGTAATAGATTTACCTTCAACAACCGCTTGCTGGCCGTCTTTAAGCATCTGCGCGTTCAATTCACCTTTATCGATAGGTGCGTTGGTCGTTTGTGAGCAGAATAAGCGCGTATGGTCGCCTGCTTTAGGCTGCGCTAGCAACGGAGACAAATCTAAACGGTTTTGCTTAGCGGTAATGCCATCTAAAACTTTAAGTAGCTCTGTGCGACCAACAAGGTCGTCGAACTTAGCAATACCCATAGACGCCATGATTTCACGCACTTCTTGAGCAATAAACTTGAAGTAGTTCATTACCATATCAGGTAAGCCAATGAAGTGGTCGTCACGCAGTTTTTGATCCTGCGTTGCAACACCGGTCGCACAGTTGTTCAAGTGGCAAATACGTAGATATTTACAGCCTAAAGCCACCATTGGACCTGTACCAAAACCAAAGCTCTCAGCGCCTAAAATACCGGCTTTTACTACGTCTAAGCCTGTTTTCAAACCACCGTCGGTTTGAACGCGTACTTTGTGACGTAAGCCGTTTTCAATAAGCGCTTGCTGAGTTTCAGATCCAAGCTCCAATAAGCGCTTGCTGAGTTTCAGATAAGCCAAGCTCGAACGGACTACCCGCATATTTAACTGATGTTAGCGGGCTTGCACCTGTACCGCCGTCGTAACCTGAAACGGTGATAAGGTCGGCATAGGCTTTCGCTACACCTGTTGCAATGGTGCCAACACCCGGCTCAGATACTAGCTTAACGGATATAAGTGCCGTTGGATTAACCTGTTTCAAATCGAAAATTAGCTGTGCCAAATCTTCAATTGAGTAAATATCGTGGTGTGGTGGTGGTGAAATAAGGGTTACACCCGGCACAGAGAAACGTAGCTGTGCGATGTATTTATTTACCTTATCGCCAGGAAGCTGACCGCCTTCACCCGGTTTTGCACCCTGCGCCACTTTAATTTGAATAACGTTTGCGTTAACCAAATAGTGAGGCGTTACACCAAAGCGACCTGAAGCCACCTGCTTAATTTTAGAGTTCTTTTCAGTTCCAAAGCGAGAAGGGTGTTCGCCACCTTCCCCAGAGTTAGACTGACCGCCCAGGCGGTTCATGGCAATCGCTAGCGCTTCATGCGCTTCAGGGCTTAGTGCACCAATTGACATTGCCGCAGTATCAAAGCGTGGGAATAAGTTTTCCGGTGCTTCTACTTCACTAATATCAATAGGGTCGCAATCAGGGTTTATAGCTAGCAAGTCGCGAATGTGCGCAGGCGCACGCTCGTTAACAAGCTTTGCATATTGCTGGTAGTCGTCGTAGTTACCAGACACCACAGCCTTTTGAAGCGTACTGACTACGTCTGGGTTATAGGCGTGATATTCGCCACCGTGCACGTATTTAAGCAAGCCGCCGTGATCGACAGACTTACGCTTAAGCCAAGCAATACGGTTTAGGTTGATAAGATCTTGCTGGAAATCATCGAAGCCCGCACCTTGAATGCGTGAGGTCACACCTTTAAAGCATAACTTCATCACTTCGTTGTTAATACCCACTGCTTCAAACAGTTTAGAGCTACGGTAGCTAGCAACAGTGCTAATACCCATTTTCGACATGATCTTGTACAAGCCTTTGTTGATACCCTTACGGTAGTTCAACGTGGCCTGCATAGGAGAAATATCTAGCTCGCCTTTTTCACAAAGCTGCTCAATAGTTTCATATGCTAGGAATGGGTAAACCGCAGTGGCACCTAAGCCAATCAACACCGCGAAATGGTGTGGATCGCGGGCACTTGCTGTCTCAACAACAACGTTAGCATCGCAGCGCAATGACTTTTCAACTAAGCGACGTTGTACCGCACCAACTGCCATTGCTGCAGGGATAACCAAGCGATTTTGTTTAATGTTTCTGTCAGACAGAATAACGAACGCAGCACGCTTGTTTTTAACCAGCATTTCTCGACTTCGTTACACACGCGCTCGATGGCTTTCTTCAAACCTTCTTGCGGCGCATACTGAAGCTCCACGACTTCTGAGTAGTAGTTGTCTGGGTTAAATTCGCGCAGTTGCTTAAGGTCGGTATACATTAGCACTGGCGAGTCAAACAATACGCGGTCAGCGTAACCTGAGGTTTCGCTAAATACGTTTTGCTCGCGGCCAATACAGGTTGCCAACGACATAACGTGGTTTTCACGTAGCGGGTCGATAGGCGGGTTAGTAACCTGTGCGAATTGCTGACGGAAATAGTCGTAAACCGTACGTTGACGCGAGGACATAACCGCCATTGGCGTGTCATCACCCATTGAACCAACGGCTTCTTGACCGTCTTTCGCGAGTACTTTTACAACTTGTTGAATTTCTTCATAGCTGTAGGCGTGTAGCTTGTGGTACACCGCCATGGCATCGTCGTCAAACACGCGTTTACCAATTAATGACGCGTCAAGCTTTTCAATTGGTGTAAGTCGACGAATATGCTTGTCTAGCCACTCTTTATAAGGATGGCGTGCTTTTAAGTCTTCATCAATTTCAGTAGAGCGCCAGATTTTGCCTGTGTATGTGTCTACAGCAAGCATTTCACCTGGGCCTACACGGCCTTTTTCAATTACGTCAGCTTGCTCGTAATCCCAGATACCTACTTCTGAGGCTAGGGTAATGAAACCGTTCTTGGTAATAACGTAACGAGCAGGACGTAGGCCATTTCTATCAAGGTTACAGGCAACGTGGCGACCGTTAGTTAAAACGATACCCGCTGGGCCGTCCCATGGTTCCATGTGCATAGAGTTAAACTCGTAGAATGCACGAAGGTCATCGTCCATGGTTTTGTTATTTTGATACGCAGGCGGAACAAGTAACCGCATAGCACGGAATAAATCCATACCGCCGGCTAAGAATAGCTCCAGCATGTTATCCAGCGATGATGAGTCTGAACCTTCGGTATTAACGAAAGGTGCTGCATCTTTGAGATCTGGAATAAGTGGCGTTGCGAATTTAGCAGCACGTGCCATGGCCCAGTCGCGGTTTCCTTTAATGGTGTTAATCTCACCGTTGTGCGCAAGGAAGCGGAAAGGCTGAGCAAGCGGCCAGCGTGGTAGTGTATTTGTTGAAAAGCGTTGGTGGAAAACGCAAATTGCGCTTTGCATACGCTCATCGGCAAGATCGTGATAAAAGGCGGGTAAATCTTTTGGCATTACCAAGCCTTTGTAGATCGTTACCAAGCCCGACAAACAAGCTACGTAAAAATCGGGATCTTTCTCAAGACGTTTTTCAGCGCGGCGGCGGATCATATACAAACGACGCTCAAGGTCGCGTTTTCTCCAACCTGCTGGCGCGTTCACAAATACCTGTTCAATTTGTGGAACACCCGTTAGCGCTAATTCACCCAGTACTGAGTGGTCGACAGGCACTTCGCGCCAACCCACTACTGAAAGTGTTTCTTTTTCTAGTTCTTCATTAAGTACTTCACGCGCGGCTTGCGCAAGTACCGGGTCCTGACTTAAGAAAATCATGCCCACGCCGTATTTTTTGCTGAGTTTCCAGCCATTTTCTTCGGCGATTGCATGGAAGAACGCATCCGGTTTCTGTAGTAATAAACCACAGCCGTCACCGGTTTTCCCGTCGGCGGCGATACCGCCACGATGCTGCATACGGTCAAGACCGTGTATTGCAGTAGTTACCAATTCATGACTGGCTTCCCCATGAGTGTGAGCGATTAAGCCAAACCCACAGTTGTCCCGGGAATCATTGGGATTATATAAACTCATCTCTTAACTCCTTCAACCTTTTGACTGGGCAAGGTATGCGTTGCGTGTAGATGCGCCTAGGTTTGCGTATCACAACATTATTAGACGTCTTTTATGCCTGCGAGCGGTATTGCTCGCGGCGTGCGCCTTTCTTGTCGTTATTTTATTATTAGAGGATTCCAGTCGTTTCCGCATTTTTATGCATTATTGCGATGCGGGCCGTACAAAATACCCACATTAAAAACTAAAATCAAACGCTAAAAGTATAAGCTTTATAGTGAATTAGTATAAATATAATTAANTNNATATTAATCAGTTNNTTACGTGTCNTCATTTATGTTTGTAACAAAAATGTTATCAGTATTGCAAAGTNAATAACTCANCCCTTATAAATGATATTACTTCTCATTTGCGTTTTATTAATGAATAAATATGCTTTGAAATTGATGTTTTATGTTGTCAATAGCGGTTTGCGGTGTATTTTTATTAATTTGTAAAGCTATGGTTCCACTAATATAAGTAGTTTGCTATGTTGGTTGAAAATTAACCACAGGTAAGGCTTGTGGTGCGCTGAAGGATGTTGATAGAGAGCCCTGTGTGTGAATTGAGTGTACGCTTATGTGGAAGGCGAAGAATAAAAATTCACTGTGGTGGCGTGCTGTTAAGACAATAAGGATTATTGTATGAATACACTACATGCTTCACCACTGCCTTTATTTAGTATAGATGATCATATTCTAACTGGCGACAATATCACCTTCAGGCTTTCTCCTAACACATCTGGGCGTTTTCAATCTGGATCTCCCGATACTATTGTTATTCATTTTACCGCCGGTAGTAGCCTTTCATCTTCGGTGAATGTCTTGACCAATGCCGATAGCGGTGTGTCAGCTCACTTTGCCGTTGGACGCAATGGTGACATTGTTCAAATGCTTCCGACTAATAAAATAGCGTGGCACGCAGGAGAAAGTTATTACGAGGGGCGTAGTGGCTTGAATCAGTACTCTATCGGCATTGAATTAGACAATGCCGGCCAGCTTAAGGCTAGAGGAGACGGCACCTTTGAAAGTTGGTTTGGCGAAATTTTTGGCGAGAATGAAGTATTAGCTGCCCAGCACATTAACCAACAGTCTATGGGCTATTGGCACAAGTACACCGACGTACAAATTGTTAGGACGCTATCGCTGTGTAAAGCGTTGTGTAGCCACTACAACATCTCTACTATCGTCGGGCATGAAGAAATAGCGCCGTCACGAAAGGTCGATCCTGGCCCCGCTTTTCCCCTTCAAAGACTCAAAGCCGCTGTTTTGCAAAGTGATAGTGAAAGGTGGGCAACTGAGTCAAGTGATTCGAATTCACAGCGAGAGGCGCATGATCAAATTCAGCGGGATCTCGCTAGCCCTGTAAAGCGGGTGGCCAATGTAAGTGCCAATTCGCTGAATGTGAGAAAAGGGCCAGATGTTTCGTACCCAACTGTCGAGAACGGTTTGAATAAGGGCGAAGTGCTAAAAATACTGGAAAAGCGAGGGGAGTGGGCGAAAGTGTCTTACACGAAGGTGGGATGGGTGAATACCAAATACATTAATGAAATTACTGAAAAGTCGCCTTTCAAATCCTAATTCTGAGCAGGGCCACAGAGTTATGCTTTGACAAACCGCATTCCCGAAAAGAGGAAAGCCTGATAGGATAACCGCAAAATAAGCTTAAATTAGACGTACATGCATTCAGATTCACCAAACGATTCTTGGGCAATTCGCTTTGCCCAATTTGTTCAGCGTTTTGGCACTCTAAAGCTCAGCATATTGTTTGTTGTTCTTTCGCTTGTGTTTACGCTAGGGGGCTCATACGTAATTCGCGTGAGCATGGGAAGCCAGGTTCAGCCCGATGACTTCATCAGTGCTGTAGTACTGACCATGTTATCTGCGCCTTGGGTACTTTATTTCTTTAGTGAGTTAATCAAGCAATTAGAAAACTCACGTACCAACTTAAAGGAAGTGGTAAGCCAGTTGGAAAGTTTGCGTGAAGAAGATGTCTTTCTTAACCGCGAACTTCAAAGCAACATCAGACAGCTTAATCACGAGATAGAGCAGCGCAAGCAAGCACAAGAAGAGCGTGAGGCGCTGTTTAAAGACTTAGAAAAAGAAATTCAGGATAAATCAGAACAAGAAGCACAAGCACGCCGCTTATCAACCTTGTTACGTTCAATCATCGATGCCTCACCAGACTTAATATATTACCGAAATGAAGAAGGCAGGTTTGCTGGTTGTAACCGTATAGCGGAGCTTATGACGGGCAAAACCGAGCAAGAGCTGCTTGGCTTAACGCCAAAAGACGTATATGAGGAAGAGCTTGCCCGCCAAATTGTAGCGAGTGATCACGAAGTTCTAGAAACCAACGCCAGTATCACAGAAGAGCTGTGGCTTCGCTTTGCTGATGGACGTCGTCGTTACTTCGAAATGAAGCGTGTACCTTTCTTCGATAAAGACGGTAATCGCCTCGGCTTGTTGTCGTTCGGTCGAGACATGACTGAGCGTAAGCAAGCTGAAAATGCTGCTGCAAAAGCAAGTACCGACAAAACTCGCTTTATCGCAACCATAAGTCATGAGCTACGCACACCGCTAAACGGTATTGTGGGCTTAAGCCGTATGCTGCGTGATACCGAGTTGAGTGAAGAACAATTTAACTGGGTAAGTACGATATACGCCAGCGCTATAACATTAGGTAATATTTTTAACGATATTATCGACCTTGATAAGTTAGACAGAGATAAGCTTGAGCTGAGTCTAAAAACCATATCGTTGAAAGACTTTACCGAAGAACTTAGCAGCATTATTCGTCTACTTGCAGCCGACAAACAGCTAGAGCTTAAAACGACAATTAACGAGCCGCTTCCCCGTCTTGTTGAAATAGATGGTACGCGCCTTCGTCAGATATTATGGAACATCCTGTTTAACGCAGTGAAGTTCACACAAAAAGGTCACGTAAGTCTAACGGTTTCATCGACGAAACCTGATGGTGATAAGGCGTATGTAACATTTGTGATTGAAGACACGGGCGTAGGTATTCCTGAAAGCGAAATTGATAAGATTTTTGCCATGTACTATCAGGTTGATCACCCTGACCACCAATCGGCCACAGGTACCGGTATTGGATTGGCAATTTGTAAGCAAATGGTCGACTTGATGAAAGGTGAAATTCACGTTTCAAGTAAAGTGGGTAAAGGCACCCGTTTTGAAATTGTGTTGCCTGTTCAAATTTCTAATAGCCCGATGAAAGTCGCGCAGCTTCAAGTGACAGGGCTCAATATCTTGTTAGTAGAAGATATTGAATTGAACGTAATGGTCGCTAAAGCCTTGCTCGAGAAGCTTGGCCAGAAAGTCGATGTAGCAATGACCGGTCAAGAAGCCATAGACAAAGTCAGGGAAAACCAATACGACCTTATCTTGCTTGATATTCAATTGCCTGACATGACAGGATTCGATGTGGCAAGTACGATTATTGAAGAAGATCTGGTTATGCAAACGCCTATCGTGGCGCTAACGGCAAACGTCATTAAAAAGCGTGATGAATACTTAGAAAACGGTATGGATGACGTTATTGCGAAGCCGATTAAAAAATCTCGCGTTATCGAGGTGTTTAACGAGCTGTTCCATGCACCACCTGCACCGCTTGAAATTGATGGCGAAGTAGAGCGCCCTGAACCTAACAAAACATTAAGTAACATTTTAGATATGGACTTGTTACAGATGTTAGTTGATACCATAGGGGATGAAATGGTGCGCGCTAGCGTTAAAGTATTCCAAGAAAAAATGCCTGAATACATGGAAATACTGCAGCTAAGCTTAAGTGCGGACGAAAAGTCAGAAGTGTGCTCACAGGCTCACAAAATTAAAGGCGCCGCTGGCTCTGTTGGTTTGGCTCGTGTACAGCGTATTGCTAATCAAATTCAACAGGGCGACCACCCTACATGGTGGGAGAACGTGCATGATTGGGTGGAAGAGCTACAAATGGCGGTTCAGCACGACATGAAGGCACTACACGATTGGCTGAATGAACAGCAGGTTGATGACTAGTTAGCATAACGCGCTCTTTAATAGGAAACGTAAAAAAGAGGGCTTGCCCTCTTTTTTGTTATAAAAACTGCGCTAGAGAAAGCGTTCAGAGCAGCGTTGCTAAGTAGCAAAGTAGCAAAGTAGCAAAGTAGCTAAGTAGTTAAGTAGCTAAGCCTCTCCTTAAAAAAAGGCGGCAGGCTGATCTTATTTATACAGTGGTAAAAGGAATTAATGCGATGACAATTAGCGCACAACAAGAAACCGTGTTTTCAAATAATCAGCTCAGTGTTGAGGAAATTCCCTCACTTCAAACGCTCGCATTACTTCCTATATCCAAAAAGTACCGGACACTAAATATCCTCTCCATTGGATTGATAGCCTTAGTGCTAATCGGTATTGCTTCTGCGTTACGATTCCAAAGCTTTTGGTCATTGCCAGAAGGACTGCTGCAAGCCTACCCGTATGTTGTTGCTGGTATCGTCGCGGTAGGCTCTCTATGGGCTCTGTACCACTTTTTTGCTGATGTACGCATATTTTATGCGATTCGAGAGCAAGACATCAGTAAGCAGTCAGGGCTAATTTTTAGAAAACTTTCGTGCCAACCTATTTTGCGTGTTCAGCATGTAGAGGTTAATCGCGGTCCATTGGACAGGTGGGCGGGTCTTGCCTCACTTCAGGTGTTTTCGGCTGGTGGTGAAATGCACACGTTTGAGATACCTGGGTTAAGCATTGAAAGGGCAGAGCAGTTGCGTGAGTTCATTCTTGCTCATAAAGATATAGGTGCACGCTAATGACGGTATCAGAAACGCCCTCACACCAAGCGCCTACACTTAATCAGTCAAAAGAGCTGAAAGAAGATNCTGCGCTCAANTCCCATGGGCAAGATGCTAATATGGAAGAACCGAAACTTAAAGTAGAAACGGGTGATGAGTGGCAGCGCCTCTCTCTAATTTCTATTTTGTANTTTACTATTCGCAATTTTACCAACTCGGCTCAAGTGCTTATTTATACCATTCCCGCCTTAGCCATATCGTTCAATATTTGGGATAACCTGCTGTCGCCTGAAGTACTAATCGGTGCTGGAATCCTTTTTCTATCTACCAGTGTTAGCGGCGTAATAAGCTTTTTAATGTACAAGTTTCGCGTGCACAACCAGCACGTTGAGATTCATCATGGCGTGTTTCAACGCCGCTATACCAACTTGCCCTTGTGGCGTATTCAAAACGTTAAGATAGAACGCCCTTTTTATTACCGACCTTTTGGGTACGCGCTAGTGGTGCTTGATACCGCAGGAAGTGGGAAAGAAGAAGCTAAAATTGTAGCGGTTCCTGAAGATTATGCTGAAGCGCTCAAAAAGCAGGTGTTGTATGAAAAAGCGCTGCACGATGAGGGTGACCTGGATTGTTTGCCAAATGAAGATTTATCCGACGAGCAGAGTTCGTCTTTTCCCACGCCACGAACGCGCACTAAAGCGATAGATTCTTCCCATTCAAATGAAGAAGTATTAAATCGACGGTCCGTGAAAGACATCATTATTCACGGTATCACCAACAATCGCGTGTGGATCATACTGGGTGCTGCGGCACCTTTCTATGACGATGTGTTCGGTCTGGTTTCAGAGTGGTTAGCCGATAAAGGCTTGCAGCTTAATCAGCTGGTTGGTGAACAAACGGTTGCGTGGTGGCAATTTGGATTGTATGCCTTTGTCATTCTCATGATGCTTATGGCGTTAGTGGCACTGCTGAGTGTTGGTGGCGCGCTTTTCACTTTTTACGGCTACACACTTTCACGAACAGGTGATCGCTATATCCGTCGCAGCGGCTTGCTTAATAAACTGGAAGTCAGCATGCGAGCTTCACGCATCCAAATGATTACGGCGAAGCAAGACTGGCTGGATAAAATACTAAAGCGGGTGAATTTGTATTTTGAGCAGAACTCAACGGCTGGGCAGCAAATGCAAGAACTGATGTCGCCAAATAAGCTTATTGTGCCATCGGTAACCGAAGATGAAGCCTTCGCGCTTAGTCAAGAAGTGATGCCAGGATGTGACCTGCGAGGTCAAGATTATCAAACCATTAGTAAGCGATTTATTACTTTTTGGTTGCTTGCGGGCTGGACGTTGCCTTTTATTACCTTTTTCACTATTGGCGCTGTGTCATCCCATCTAGATATTATGCTAGGTTCACTCGTTGTCTTTAGTGCGGTATCGCTGTTACTCACGCTTAGGTGGTGGCGATGGGGTATAGCCTACGACAGTAAGTACGTTTATATAAGGCGAGGTAGAATAGGCATCGACTATCAATGCTTTGAGCCCTATAAAGCGCAGCAAGTTATCGTTAAGCAAAGCGTGTTTATGAAGCGAAGAAAACAGGCCACCGTTAAGTTTGTACTGGCTTCGGGGGCGGTGACTGTGCCGTTTCTACCAGAAGACTACGTTAATAAACTAGCAGATAGTGTGCTATTCGAGGTGGAGTCAACCAGAAGGTCTTGGATGTAACGTACACTGTTTCTTTGAGCGCTGCTTTTTTATACGTTTTTTATGCAAATAGACCGAGTTTATGTAATGGTAGGTATTTAGTTGCTTAACCTTGCGTTTATATGGATATTCTTGATTACAGTGTCATCGCGATTTACCTCATCACTTTACTCGTCATCGGCTTTAGCTTGCGTGGACAGCAGTCAAAGAAAGATTATTTTCTCGCTGGAAGAAGCTTAAGTTGGAAACCGCTGTTACTTTCAGTGATGGCGACGCAACTCTCGGCGGTCAGTTTCATTTCCGCTCCTGCATTTGTCGGCTTCCGTGAGGGGGGAGGGCTGATTTGGCTCTCTTATGAACTGGCAGTTCCGTTAGCCATGCTTTTACTCATTACTACCGTGTTGCCTACGTTATACCGAAGCGGTGTGGTGAGTATTTATGACTATCTTGAGCGACGTTTCTCTACCTCTACCCGTATTTGTATCAGTGTTGTATTTCAATTTAGCAGAGCCTTCGCTACCGGCATAATGGTTTACGCGCTATCCATTATATTGCAAGGAACCATGCAGGTTTCATCCACGCATGCAATATTACTCATTGGTGTGATTACCGTTTTGTACTCCTTACAAGGAGGCATGAAAGCAGTTGTATATGGTGACGCGGTACAAATGGTTGTCATCGTTTTGGGCACAGCTATCTGCATTGCTTTTGGTCTTAACGCATTAGGCGGTTGGGAGCACTTTCTACAGTTACTTCCAAGCGAGCGGGTCTCTACCCTTAATTTTTCATCTCTGGGTTTTGATGGTGACGGCTTCGGCTTTTTTCCTATGGTGCTAGGTGGCGTGATCCTTTACGCCTCATACTACGGTTGTGATCAATCAGAAGCACAGAGGGCATTGTCAGCGAAATCGGAAAGCGATCTTAAAAAGATGATGTTAGCCAATGGCATTTTTAGGTTCCCTATAACACTTCTATATTGTTTAGCAGGCTTGGTGGTCGGCACACTAGCGTTTAACGACGCCAACTTGCTATCGCAAATTCCTAAAGATAATCCGGACTGGCTTATGCCGGTCTTTATTCTTAATTATTTACCTCATGGGCTTATCGGCTTGCTTGTGGTCGCTATTCTTGCTGCAGCCATGTCATCACTGAGCTCAGCAATAAACTCTCTTGCCGCTGTTTCGCTTGAAGATTATTTCAAACTCACTCGGAAACGCGCAAAACCTGAAGGCTACCTGAGTCATGCTAAGTTTGCGGGCTTGCTTTGGGGAGGGATTATATTGCTGCTTTCGCTCAATGCTGGCGATATAGCGCCTACCGTAATAGAAGCGGTGAACAAAGTGGGCTCTGTTTTTTTTGGTCCTGTCTTGGCTGTGTTTCTACTTGGCATGCTAACGAAGAAGATAAATGCCACACAGGTCAATACCGGCCTGATGTGTGGCGTGCTGACTAATTTGTCGTTCGCATTTTTTGTCGAGGACGTGTTTTGGTTTTGGTGGAATGTAACGGGGTTCGCGAGCACAGTGATACCCGCTATTATCTTGTCTGTTTTGTCAGCTAATGATGAAAACGATACAGCGACGATCACCACCTCTGGTCAACGACGCTTACTGATTGATAAGCCGATTGCCACCCTATTGCTTGGCTATTTTTGCTTATTGGTCGTTGTTTGCTACTTAATGCCGCGTTGGCTGCAGTAGACTCAGTGATTTACGCCTCTACTGTTTTGGCAAC
>JGI12020J13220_1000048_pt1 | contig 12820 bp, 10 predicted proteins | sample DeeseametaMP0901_FD_13220 | JGI IMG/M metagenome (IMG submission 13220)
AGATAAAGTTCATCTTCCGCTTCTGCAAATAACTTATCCTACAGTGTATGGTCGCCATGAAGACGAAGCGCCACTGGACGTATTGGCCGATATTTTAGGCGGTGGAAAAACCTCACTGTTTTACAAAAACCTAGTGAAAGAAGGCATGGCGGTGCAAGCCGTGGTGTCTCACCCTTGCCGCGAACTTGCCTGTGAATTCCAGCTACTCGCTTTGGCTAACCCTGCAAAAATTACCTCACTTTCTACTCTCCAGAACGTACTGAATGAAACCCTAAAAGAGTTTGAGGCACGTGGTGTAACGGCAGATGATTTAGCGCGTACAAAAGGACAAATTGAAGCGCGTACGGTATTTGGCTTACAAAGTGTGTCTGGCAAAGTGTCAGCCCTCGCCGCTAACGAAACCTTTTACCAANCGCCAGATTTGATTGCCGAAGATATTGCGCGTTATAACGCCGTAACTGCTGAAGACGTTATGCGTGTTTACAATAAATATATTAAAGACGCCAATAGCGTTGTATTAAGCGTGGTGCCCAAAGGGCAGGTTCAGCTCGCTGCGGCTAAGCAGACCTTTGAACGTCCGGTGAGAAATATTGAAATCGATACGGTAGATGTGTCTGATGACGAAGCCTTTTCCAGTGCCCTATCTACCCATACCGCCCCTAGCTTTGATAGAAGCGTAATGCCGAAAGCCGGTGAGGCACCGGTTGTGGAAGTTCCTGATTATTGGGAATCTGAACTTGCTAACGGCATTGAAATACTTGGCGTAACCAGCACCGAAACGCCAACGGTAACGCTTACATTAGGTATGGATGGCGGCATGTTGCTAGACCCTGAAGGTAAAGCGGGTACGGCCTACTTAACCGCGTTACTTATGAATGAAACTACAAAGCATTACAGCAATGAAGAATTAGCTAGCGAACTTGCAAAACTGGGTAGCGCTATCCGATTTAGTACTGCAGGTAGATACTCACAGGTTTACGTGTCTACTTTAACCAAGCATTTAGATGAAACCCTAGCGCTATTAAAAGAAAAGCTGTTCAACCCTGCGTTCACCCAAGAAGATTTTGACCGCATGAAAGAGCGTGTTGTACAAGGCTTGCAGCAACAAGCGAAAACGCCGTCTAGCTTAGCCCGCCGCGCGCGTGACCTCGTTTTGTTTGGTGAAGAGAACCGTGTCAGCCTGCCGGATGAAGGCACGCTGCAAACTGTGCAGAATATCACGTTGGAAGATGTTAAAACGTTTTATGCCAATTACTATTCGCCAGATAAAGCGAGTATCGTCGTTGTTGGTAACTTACCGAAAAAAGACATGGTGAATACACTAGACTTTATTGGTCAATGGAAGGGGAATACCTATGAATTTGCTGATTACAGCGACTTTCCCAAGTACGAAGAAAACCAAATCTTCCTAGTGGATAGCCCAGAAGCGGTTCAGTCGGTAGTATTTATTGTTGATAGAAGCTTACCTTTTGATGCGACAGGCGATCACTTTAAGTCTCGCCTTATGAACTTTCCATTAGGGGGAGCATTTAATAGCCGCATAAATCTGAACCTTCGAGAAGATAAAGGCTTCACCTATGGAGCAAATAGTGGTTTCGTTGGTGGCAAAACCCTTGGCTGGTTTGAAGCAAGTACCGACCTCACTGCTGCTAACACAGGTGAAGGTATCGCTGAAATTTTAAAAGAGATTAATCGCTACCGCACTGAAGGTGTAACCGAGGAAGAAATTGCGTTCATGCGCAATGCCTTTACGTTAAGCGACGCACTTGAATTTGAAACACCTACCAGTAAAGCGCGCTTTTTAAGGCAATTGCTTAGCTATGGTCTTGATAAAGGCTATCGTGAAGAGCAGCTTGCTATTATCAACAATATTGATAAGAAAACGATGGATACCTTGGCAAAGCAATATTTGAATCTTGATAAGATGCAAATTATTGTAGTAGGCGATAAAGCTAAAATTTTGCCTCAGTTAAACGCGCTATCGATGCCAATTATCGAGTTATCAGTAGAGAGTAATACCCGAGAAACGTTAAACTGATAGATTGATTTTTGTTGAATTTACATTATTGCCCCCCATAACAGGGGGCTATATTGACATAACGGACCACCATTTTGACTGTAGACTCATCCCGTTTTGAAGCGCGCATTGCTGCGCTTAAGTCACCCGAATTTCTCGCTGCGCTAAAAGACATCAAGCGCGGCGTTGAGCGCGAAGCCCTTCGTATAAACCCGAACGGTACGTTGGCACAAACACCCCATCCTAAACCGCTGGGATCTGCGCTAACCCATGATTCAATCACCACAGACTTTTCTGAATCGTTGCTTGAATTCATTACGCCGCCAGAAAACAGTGCTGCCAAAACGATTTCTCAGTTAAAAGATATCCATAAATTCGTTATTGATAATATTGGTGAAGAGCAAATATGGCCGCTAAGTATGCCATGCTTTATAGATGATGAAGCGCACATTCCCATCGCCTATTTTGGTGAGTCAAATGTGGGCAAGATGAAGCGTGTATATCGCATTGGTCTTAAAAACCGCTACGGCAGTATGATGCAGGCAATTGCCGGCGTGCATTTCAACTTTTCTCTTCCCGAAACGTTTTGGAAGCTATGGGCTGAACTGAACGGAAAAGAACATTCTCAAGAGCAGACTTCAGCCGATTATTTTGGGCTTATCCGCAACTACCGCAGGTTGTGTTGGCTTATTCCTTATTTGTACGGTGCATCCCCTGCATTATGTGGATCGTTTTTAAAAGGAAAGCAGCATGCGTTACCTTTTAAAAAGGTNGGTAAGGGCACGGTATACATGCCATACGCGACATCACTTCGCATGAGTGATTTAGGCTACACAAGTGCAGAGCAATCATCGCTTAAGATTTGTTACAACAAGCTAGACAACTATGTCACCTTGCTGCGCGATGCGATGAATACACCGTCATCCCGGTTCAGCCAGTTTGCTGCAGGCGAAGAGGGCAATTATCAACAGTTAAGTCGCAACATCATTCAAATTGAAAATGAACTGTACTCGCCTATACGCCCTAAGCAGCCCACTCAGTCAATGGAAAAGCCAACAGACGCTTTGGTTAGACGCGGTATCAGCTACATTGAAGTGCGCGCTCTAGATGTAAATCCATTTTCGGCAATTGGTATTTCACAGACGCAATTCGATTTCTTAGATGTTTTCTTAGTTGCGTGCTTACTAATGCCAAGTGCAGAACTTGACGAAGCGCAGCTTAAAGAAGCTAAAGAGAATATGAATAAAGTAGTGTTAGAAGGGCGAAACCCTGATTTGCTCCTGCAAAATGGCGGAGAAAATATTTCACTACCTAAATGGTGTGCCTCTCTGTTTAAGTCCTTCGAGCAAGCGGCCGAATTACTCGATTTAGCCAATGATACGTCGCGTTATACACAAGCGGTGAACGTCGAGGCTGAAAAAGTGGCGGATCCGGCGCTAACACCGTCAGGTAAACTACTTGCTACTTTGCTAGAAAGCGACAAAGATAATGGCGTGTTGGGCTTAGAACTGGCACAAGCTTATCAAGCTGAGATGAAGTCTTTTGAATACACGGATACGGATGCTGCTGGTTTTGCTGCCCAAGCTGACGTGTCGTTTGCTGCTCAAAAAGAAATAGAAGCTGCTGATGTTAAAGACTTTGATACATTTATTCGTGATTATTTCGCTGAGGCCCCAGCAAAAAAAAATGCCTGACATAGGTCAGGCATCGAAGGGTTCCAGGGAAACACACATTTTACTAGAACATTAGTTAAGACAAGCTATGAACCAAAAGTTCAAAAAATTGGTTGTTTTTTTATCAACTCTCATCGTTCTTTTTCCGCTGTTTATCGCTGGGTGTGCAACTACGCCTCCTAAAGACATCAGTAATTTGTGCGAAATATTCTACGAAAAGGACGATTGGTATGATGCAGCTGCTGATGCCCGCGATAAATGGGGTGTGCCTATACATGTTCCAATGGCCATGATGTATCAAGAAAGTTCCTTCCGCCACGATGCGCTTCCACCGCGTGATTACGTTTTCTTCGGGCTTATTCCTTGGGGGCGTGTTAGTTCGGCTTATGGCTATTCACAAGCGAAAACACCTACCTGGTCTGACTATATGAGAGAAACAGATAACAGTGGTGCGGATCGTGATGATTTCGAGGACGCTATCGACTTTATGGGATGGTTTATTTACAAGTCGCAAAAAGTGAACGGTATTTCTAAATGGGACGCCTACGCGCAATACCTTAACTATCACGAAGGATGGGGCGGGTACAAACGCAGAAGCTATGATAGAAAGCCGTGGCTGAAGAAAGTGGCGTCAAAAGTTAAAGCGCGCTCGCTGCGCTATGCTACGCAACTTAAAACCTGCGAGGAAGATCTTCAAAAAGGTTGGTTTATGAAGCTGTTTAGCTAAATTAAAGAAGCGAGAAAAAGCGACGTGATAGTCGCTTTTTTTATGCGTCTATGAACGTTGATTAAAATAAGTAGAAAATATATTGAAGAAAAAAATTGAGGGATAGACGGGCGTCTATCCCTCAGCGACGCTAAGCCAAGACCGTTTTTTACCCAACGTCGAACAGGCATTTATAAGATAGTGTAAATGAGAATGATTTGCAATACCTTTTTGTGAATTAATTCTATCCCTAAATATGCAACAAATTTATCTGGCCCTGATCTTGTTCTATACTTTTCAAGTGGAGGAACGTATGGATATAGACAAGTTTAGTGCGCATGGAGAGGTTCACGCTCATTTTCAAGCAGAGCAAAATATTCTACATATAGACTTAGTAGGTCCGTTTAATCTTGAGTTCATGCAAAAGTATGAGCGTGTGGTTGGCGCACAAAGAAAGAATATTGATACACCGTGTTGGGGAAGCTTAGTAAATGTGCATGGTCTAGCACTTGCGCCCATGGAGGCTACTAACGCTGGGCAAGAAATTGTTAGTAAAGCCGTAGCATTGGGACTAATCGCCACGGCAGTGGTGCTTCATGAACCAGAAGGTGTGGCAATGCAAAAGAAGTTTTGGTCTCGTGTTTATGAATCTTCAACACTAGCATTCGAATACTTTGACGACACTGCTCAGGCAACACTGTGGTTGAGTGAAAAAGTACTTGCTTGTCTGCAGGCCCACAATGTTTATCAGTTCAATAATGCCAGACGATAGCCATAACAGCCCTAACTAGGCGAACTCGCCATGTCTAAACTGATCTTTGCTCAGTGCTCCACTCTACCAATTGAATGAAGGCATAACAGGAGGTAGCCATGGTAGGTAGTCAGCATCAATACCGTTTTTTCAACGTCAACAATGTTCTATTTGATATACCAAGCAATGTATACGACGATAGCGTTGTCGACGGATGGTTTAGGAATATCGCAAGAGAGGGTCAGAAACTTGATAAGTGGGTAATTCTATCTATTCCCGACAAAAGTTTAACGATTACACATACTGCCGCATCTCAACTTTGCTCACGGCTTCCCTTTCTGAGAACGTATGGATGTTTGGGTTTTCTTTTGCTTGCGAACCATGTAAACGCCAAAATCTTTCAACACAGTCTTCGAGCAACACCCCCCAATTTTGATATACAAGTTAGTGAGTCGATGGAGCAGCTGTGCCGTAATGCGGAGGCGTTGCTTGGTTATGAGGGTAACCTGAACATATTCAATCGTTACAACTAAGTATGGCAAAGCCCCAATTGTGATGGCGCGACAAATATGGGGATTGGTATTAACTGTATGTTGACCTGGATCAAATAATTAGGCCGACAGCTAACGACTAGAAATCGAATTTGATCTGGATCACATCCTCTATCTAACGCCTCTTCTACTATTTACTTAGTTGAAGAGGAGATTACTTATGTTGTGGACTATGATGAAAGACCCCGTAGTATGGGGCTCACTACTCGGTATAGGCATTATTGTAGCGATGATGATGTATTACACTTATTTGTTTATGCACAACAGTGCAGATGAAGACAAATAAGTCACCATGTATGGCTGTCCAGGCGCAAATTAACGCTTGTTGTTTTGAAGCGGTATGTCGATGAGTACCAGTAGTGCTGCTTGTCCACCGTATTCGAGGGGCGCTTGATGAAATGCACGTACGTGTGGGTGCTGAACTAAGTAATGGGGCAGGGCGGCTTTTAGCACGCCCTGACCAAAACCATGCATTACACACACGCAATCTATCAGTTCTTTTCTTGCCGTGTGAATAAGTGCGGCAAGCTCGGCTTTTGCCATCTCTCGGGTAAGGCCATGTAAATCTAAAGTCATTTCTGGCGAGTAGTCGCCACGGCGCAGCTGCTTCAAAATATGCGTAGACTCACCTTCTTGGCAAAAGCGCATGGGCCCTTCTTGCGGCAACGCTGCCTGGTACATATCAGAAAAGTCGAAGCTTGCCGCTAATTGCTTACTGTGTTTTAGATGTTTACCTTTTACCTGCTGTGACTTCTTAAATAACTCAACTTGCTTATCAGGCTCAACTTTATCTTGTGATAAAGGCGTCACTCCCTGCATTGCATCGGCAAATGAAAAGGTCTCTTCCTCGGTATTCGTAGACATATTTCCATTACGGGCGCCTTCCTGTCTCGCCTGACTTTTATGGCGATGAGGTTCAGAAAGTTGCTTCTTTAATGCTTTGAGTTCTTTTTTAAAGGTTTTCATCAACAACAGCTTGGGTAAATACACTCGAGTTTAACGATTCAAAACGCCTAAATTATAACGAATAGAAAGATTCGGTACGTAGTTAATTATGTGAATCGGTATGAAGTTTGGGTATGATACCAGCTTTGAAATTTTTGATGTACCCAAACGCCATGACCGATAAGTTTTACCTTGAAGAAGCCATTGAAGATCTGCATACCCTGTTAGATATGACACGATGGGCAACCAGCCGTTTTAACGATGCGGCCTTGTATTTTGGTCATGGTACTGACAATGCATGGGATGAAGCGACAAGCCTAGTTATGCAAGCCTTACATTTGCCTCATCCTATATTGGAACAAGTTGGGGACAGCGTAATGACGTCTCGCTTAACGAAAAGCGAGCGAGAGAAGATTGCAGAGCTTGTTTTAAAGCGCGTGCAAACTCGCATGCCATTACCTTATATCACAAACGAAGCCTGGTTCTGCGGTATGCCGTTCTACGTAGACGAGCGAGTGCTCATTCCTCGCTCTCCATTTGCTGAACTTATTCAAAAAGAGTTTGCGCCATTTGTAGAATCGACGCCTAACAGTATTCTTGATATGTGCACGGGCGGTGCGTGTATTGCTATTGCGCTTGCTCATGCATACCCAGAGGCGCAGGTAGATGCCGTTGATATCAGCACAGATGCATTGGAAGTGGCCGATATTAATATTCAGGAGCATGGTCTTAGTCACCGTGTTTATCCCATTCAGTCTGACCTGTTTTCAAGTTTAGAAGGGCAGAAATACGACCTTATCGTGTCTAATCCGCCTTATGTTGACGCAGAGGACATGGCTGACTTGCCTGAAGAGTATCACCACGAGCCTGAGCTTGCCCTTGCCGCAGGTGAAGACGGTCTGGAACTGGTTGATATCATGCTTAAAGAGGCGCCAACTTACCTTAATGACGGTGGCTGGTTATTCGTTGAAGTTGGAAATAGCGAAGTGCACATGAGCGAAAGGTTCCCTGGCTTAGAAGTCATTTGGCTTGAGTTCGAAAATGGCGGTTCAGGTATTTTCGCAATTCAGAAAAACACATTAGTACAGTATTTTAGTAGTAAGGATTAATAGTTAATTATGTCAGGTAACAGCTTCGGAAAACTTTTCACTGTAACCACGTTTGGTGAAAGCCACGGCATTGCAATTGGCGGTGTGGTAGACGGTTGCCCTCCAGGACTTGAGATCACTGAAGAAGATCTTCAGGTTGATTTAGACAGACGTAAGCCCGGCACCTCTCGTTATACTACGGCGCGAAGAGAAGACGATGAAGTACAAATTTTATCTGGCGTATTTGAAGGTAAAACTACTGGCACCAGTATTGGTTTATTGATTAAAAATAAAGATCAGCGAAGCCAAGATTACGGCAATATCAAGGACCGCTTTCGTCCAGGCCACGCTGACTATACCTACGATCAAAAGTACGGAAGCCGTGACTATCGCGGTGGTGGTCGTTCGTCTGCACGTGAAACGGCTATTCGCGTAGCCGCAGGTGGTATTGCGAAAAAGTACCTTAAAGAAGTGCACGGTATTGAGGTATTAGGCTATTTGTCTCAGCTTGGGCCGGTAACAGTAGATAAGGTTGATCACAGCGTAACCAACACTAACCCGTTTTTCTGTCCTGATGAGTCTAAGCTAGACGCGCTGGACGAGTACATGCGAGACCTTAAAAAGTCAGGCGACAGCATTGGCGCGAAAGTATCGGTTGTTGCGAAGAATGTGCCTGTAGGCCTAGGCGAGCCTGTTTTCGATAGGCTAGATGCTGAAATCGCCCACGCCATGATGGGAATTAACGCAGTGAAAGGCGTGGAAATTGGTGATGGTTTTGATGTTATTAATCAAAAAGGCAGTGAACACCGCGATACGCTTACTCCTGAAGGATTCACATCTAATCATGCAGGTGGCGTGCTAGGCGGCATCTCTACCGGTCAGGATATTGAAGTACACATGGCGCTTAAGCCGACCTCAAGTATTTCGGTTCCCGGTAAAACTATCAATAAAGACAATGAAGAAATCGATATCGTCACCAAAGGTCGTCACGACCCGTGTGTGGGTATCCGTGCTGTACCTATTGCCGAAGCCATGCTGGCACTGGTATTGATGGATCATCTGCTACGCCACCGCGCGCAAAATGCCGGTGTGCAGTCGACCACGAAACCAATTGCGGGTCAGGCATAGCAGTTTTTTAAATCGCAAGACCGCAATGCCAAGACTGCTACGTTAACGCGGATTAAAGATACACGCAGTATGAGCGCATGTTGCGCTAATTAATTTTATCATTCGCCACTGCCGGTTCTGCGCTAGTGGCGTTTTTGCATATGGAGATGTGAATTGTCACCAAATGGCCTAAACGATGCCAACAATACTGCGGCGAGCCCAGCAAGCAGCAAAACCGGCCTCTTTATTCTTGCTATCACCTACTGGCTTTACTTCGGTCAGCTTGGCGTGCTTGTGCCTTATTTAGGTATCTTCCTTGATGGGCGGGGATTTTCCTCTGCCGAAATCGGTGAACTNTTTGCNGTTATAACGCTAGCGCGTATTTTAGGGCCNGGCCTGTGGGCTGGCGTGGCCGATAAAACGGGTAATGCCATTGGCGTAATGCGTTTAGGCTGCTTGCTCACCGTACTGACTTTCAGTTCGGTGTTTTACTTCACCAGTTTTTGGGGGCTTACGNTGGCTTTNGGGTTAATGATGATGTTCTGGACAGCGGTGTTNCCTCAACTTGAAGTTATCACNATGAATACGGTGGCGAAAACCAATGCCACGTATGGGCAGGTAAGGCTATGGGGGAGCGTTGGCTTTATTTGTTTGACGGTAGGTGTGGGTAAAGCCCTAGATATTTTTTCTACCGATACCCCAGTGCACGCCAGTATTGGCGTACTCGCGTTACTGTTCATCAGTACCTTGTTCATACGTGCGCCCAAAGAAGCTGCACCTGAAACGTCTACGGCGGGAAGTATTTGGAAATACGCCAAACAAAAACCTTTCGCCATCTTTATATTCGCTTCAGCGTGCTTGCAAATTAGCTTTGGTGCGTATTACGGATTTTTCGCACTTTACATGCGCGACCTTGATTACAGCGGCCAACAAACTGGCATCTTTATCGCGCTTGGGGTACTTGCCGAGGTGGGGATATTTCTTATTGCCCGCCGTCTGATTAGCCAGTTTGGCGTGTGGAATTTATTGTTTGTGAGCATCGCACTGACAGGGCTTCGCTGGTATGTCATGGCGGCATTCGCTGATACCTTTATGGTGATTGTGTTGAGTCAGCTTATTCATGCGTTAAGCTTTGGTTTAACGCATGCAGTATCGGTGCATTTTATCCACCAGTTCCTGCCGAAGGCGTATCAAAGCCGAGGGCAAGCGGTATACATCAGTATAGCGTTTGGATTAGGTGGCGCATTTGGAAACTACATGGCAGGGCAGCAGTGGCAGCAAGGCACTAACGCCTATGAGACGTTCGTTACCGCAGCCGTTTTTGCAGCAATAGGCGCACTGTCACTGCTACTGTGTTCCAGAAAAGAAATGGAAAGTGCAAAGGCGGCTTAAAATCTTGTTCTGATGGCTGACCGCAGGCTTACGCCTGCGGTGCACGTTTACACTCTGATATCACGTCAATACCATCATCACCATTGTCTTGCTCTAAACGTACATCAAATTTCCACAGCCTGTGCAGGTGGCGCATAACTTCATCTTTTGAATCGCCTAGCGGAATTCCTCGCTGAGGAATATAGCGAAGAGTAAGCGAACGGTCGCCTCTTACATCAACGTTATGTACCTGAATGTTGGGTTCTAAATTACTCAAATTGTATTGAGCAGACAGCTTCTCTTTAATAATTTGATAACCCATTTCGTCATGAATAGCGCTCACCGCAATAAAGGGCTTGGTGGTGTCATCTTCAAGGGCGAATAACTTAAAGTCGCGAATAACTTTAGGCGATAAAAACTGACTGATAAAACTTTCGTCTTTAAAATTTTCCATGGCGAAATGCACGGTCTCAAGCCAGTCTTTTCCCGCAATACTTGGAAGATATTTATAGTCTTCTTCAGTGGGAGACTGACACACCCGTTTAATATCCATGAACATGGAAAAGCCTAACGCATACGGATTGATGCCAGAGTAATAAGGGCTGTTGTACTCTGGCTGCATAACGACGCTTGAATGACTGTGCAAAAACTCCATCATGAAGCGGTCGCTGACCAAACCCTCGTCATACATCTCATTTAGAATGTGATAGTGCCAAAAACAGGCCCATCCCTCATTCATTACTTGGGTTTGTTTTTGCGGATAAAAATACTGCGAAACTTTCCGTACAATACGCACAATTTCACGTTGCCAAGGTTCAAGTAAAGGTGCGTTTTTTTCAATAAAATAAAGCAGGTTTTCTTGCGGTTCTTGTGGAAAACGAATTTTTTCTTTGTGTTTGCTATGCGGGCTATTTGGCAGGGTGCGCCAAAGCTCGTTCACTTGCGATTGCAGGTAGGCCTCGCGCTCTTCTTGTCTGTTTTTCTCTTCTTGTAACGAAATTTTCTGCGGGCGTTTGTATCGGTCAACGCCGTAATTCATTAGCGCGTGGCACGAGTCGAGCATATTTTCGACTTCATCAAATCCATATTTTTGTTCGCATTTAGCAATGTAGTTTTTAGCAAAGACCAGGTAGTCGATGATAGAGCTGGCATCGGTCCAGGTTTTAAATAAGTAGTTGCCTTTGAAGAATGAGTTGTGACCGTAGCACGCATGAGCCATAACGAGCGCTTGCATGGTAATGGTGTTCTCTTCCATTAAATACGCAATGCAGGGGTCAGAGTTAATGACGATTTCGTAAGCCAGCCCCATTTGTCCACGACGGTATTGTTGCTCAGTTTGAATAAACTTTTTTCCAAAGCTCCAGTGCGTGTAGTTAAGCGGCATGCCGATGCTGGCGTAAGCATCCATCATCTGCTCTGCGGTGATCACCTCAATTTGATTGGGATAGGTGTCTAACTTAAATTTTTTGGCGATGCGATCGATATGTTGCTCATACTCTTCGATAAGTGGAAACGTCCAGTCGGGCCCATCGCTTAATAAGTGGCGTTTTGAAGTTTCAGGCTTGCTGTTTTCTTTTGCCATAGCGTCGGTTGTCATATTAGGCTCCTTGCTGCGCATCTTGTTCAGAGCGTTTGAATAGCTCTCTGAACACAGGATAGATGTCGGCCTGTGTTTGTATGTGCTTACATACAAAGTTGTCGTGAGTGGCGGCCACTTTCTCGTATTCTCGCCACAAACTTTGGTGCTGCCTCTCGGTTATTTCAATATAGGCATAGTAACGGGTTGCGGGTAGCAGTTTAGCGGTAAGCAAGTCACGACACTGCGGCGAGTCATCAGCCCAATTATCGCCATCTGACGCTTGTGCTGCATAGATATTCCAGTTTCCATCGCTGTAGCGCTCGCGAACGACTTCATCCATTAGCTTCAATGCACTTGAAACAATAGTGCCGCCGGTTTCTTGAGAGTAGAAAAACTCGTGCTCGTCTACTTCCTTTGCTTGCGTGTGATGACGAATGTACACCACGTCTACGTTTTCGTAGGTTCGCGTCAAAAAGAGATACAGCAAGATATAAAACCGTTTAGCCATGTCTTTGGTGGCTTGGTCCATAGAGCCAGATACATCCATTAAGCAAAACATTACGGCTTTGCTTGAGGGAAGCGGACGCTTGTCATAGTTCTTAAAGCGCAAATCGAAAGTATCAATAAAAGGCACTCGGGCTATTTTGGCTTTAAGTGCTTCAATTTCTTCTTTTAATGCATTTATGGCTAACGTATTGTCGTGCTTGTCTTCTATAAGCAGTGCAAGTTTTTCTTCAAGCTCTCTCAGTTTATTTCTATCACTTCCGCTTAAGGCAATACGCCTTGCCACAGAGCCTTTGAGTGAGCGAACAATATCTAAATTACTTGGCACGCCATCGGTCTGATAACCTGCGCGATAGGTTTCGTATTGGGTGACTTTATCAAATTGATTTTTCTTTAAATTGGGAAGCGCTAAATCTTCAAAAAGTAGGTCTAAATATTCGTCTTTGGATATAGAAAATACGAACTCATCTTGGCCTTCGCCTTCATTGCTGGCGTCGCCTTCGCCTGCGCCCTTGCCACCGCCACCTG
>JGI12020J13220_1000051_pt1 | contig 12783 bp, 6 predicted proteins | sample DeeseametaMP0901_FD_13220 | JGI IMG/M metagenome (IMG submission 13220)
TGAAAACGTTATCCCTGCTTTTTGGCGGTGCTGTTCTGGTTTCAGCGACCGCGGCCATATCTCCTTCGGTATCAGCTGCTCAAACGCTTTATAAGCCGTTTCCAGCCGACGTAATGCCATCGTTAAGTGAGAAAGGTAACTATGATGTTGGCGTAAAGACAATCGAAGCGGCTTATCCTGCTAAAGTAAAAGACATTGCTGGTAATGAAGTCGAGCGATCACTTACTTTGGAGGTTTGGTATCCTGCAGCAAGCTCGGCTCAAAAGGCCACGTACATTAATGAAACAAGAAGTGGTCAGGTGTTTGAGGTACAAGCTGATGCAAGCCGTGATGCGCCTATAGCCGCTGCTGACACTGATTTTCCGGTAATAGTTATCTCTCATGGTTATACCGGTTACCGCACCCTTATGTTTTATTTAGGCGAACACCTCGCGTCTCACGGTTATGTAGTAGCGGCAATCGACCACACAGATTCCACAAACAAAGATGTTAATTTTGCAGAAAATCCGTATTCAGGTTTTCCAAGTACGTTATTAAATCGTTCACGAGACCAAGTTCTTACATTGAACAGCATCAGCGAAAATACCTTTTTTAAAGAGAGTGTGGATGCAAGCAAAGCGGGAGTGATTGGCTATTCAATGGGGGGCTACGGCGCAGTTAGCACGGTAGGAGGATGCTATGCTTTTAACGACCAAACCGCTGCAACCTTCACTGGTACACAAGATCCTAAAACGGCGGCGTTAATTAAAGAAGCGCTTAACACCTGCGCAGGTGGCAAGGCCAGTAGCGAAGAAGCATTACCAGCCTGGAAAGCGGCGCTAGCACTTGCGCCATGGGGCGGGCAACATCAGCTATTTGATGTGCAATCGCTAAACAATATTAAAGTTCCTGTTCTTTATGTTGCTGGGGATAACGACGATATTTCTGGCTACGACGGTATAAAGTGGTTATTCGATAATACCGGCAGTAAAGAATCTAAGTTACTAACCATTAAGAATGCACGCCACAATGTTGCACCTCACCCTGCACCTAAAGAAGCTTATGGCAGTGAATTTGATTTGGGAAGTTACATTGAGCCGGCATGGGAAGTGCAAAAGCTTAATGCCATTAACGAGCATTTTGCGCTTGCGCTTATGAACTGCCATGTGAAAGGTTTAAAAGATGATTGTGAATACCTGAACGTGAGTGGCAGTAGTGCCCAAGTACCCGTAGATGGCAAAAAGCCAGAGCCTTGGAAAGGGTTTGACGATCGCTGGGCGTTAGGCTTGGAGATGCAAAGCAAGTAAACACCACAAAAAAGCGAGCAGCGGCGTAACAACGCTTAGCTCGCTTTAGCTTCTAGCTTTCGAGTCTTCAGCTCTATACCGCTTTAACGGTATAGATCAATGCAGTTTGTGGGAAGAGCACCGGCAGCTGCATACCGTATTTCATCAATACTTCGCCAGAGAATACTTGCCCTTCAGTTTGTTGCAAAATAGACGGGGTGTATTCTTTTAGCTTTTCAGGCCAAACACGCTCAATGGTGTATTGTTTGTTAGCATCAAGACCTGCAAAGTAGAAGCGGTTTGGCGTAGTGCGAACAGTTTCCATAACGCTGTTATATGCAAAAATACCTTCTTGCTTGTCTTTAGACACATAACCAAATTTTACGTTCATGCCGTCATCGTCCATGCGGAAAAGGTCGCCGCCGTGGGTGATATGACGATACTTTTTGTAAAGTGAAATAGCGTCGGTAAGTACGCTTTGCTCGTGGTCAGTAAGTTCACGTGGGTCCATCTCTATACCCATATGGCCAAACAAGGCTACTGCCGAACGAATCTCAATAGGTAAGTGTCTACCCGTTATATGGCAGTCTCGCGGGCCAACGTGTGCGCCCATTACTTCAGACGGGAAGAAATAAGAACAACCACGCTGAATATACAAACGGTCTAGTGCGTCGTTAGAATCCGACGTCCAGAAACGATCTGTGTGTGGCAAAATACCTAAATCTACACGGCCGCCGCCTGAACAACAGCTTTCTATCTCAATGCCTGGCTTAGCTGCCTTGACGCGGTCTATTAAGCTGTAAAGCGCAGCCATTTGACCATGCATCGCAGGTTTACCGTGAAGGTTGCCGGGGTGGTTTACGTCGCGGTTCATGTCCCATTTGATGTAGCTGATTTTGGGGTACGTCTTCAGTACATCAGTAATCACTTTATAAAGGTACTCAACCACTTCAGGGTTGGTTAAATCCAATACGTACTGATTTCTGAAAGGGACGTGGGGGTTATCCTCGGTTTGCAGCGCCCACTCAGGATGTGCGCGGTAAAGGTCGCTGTCAGGGTTTACCATCTCTGGCTCAAACCAAATACCGAATTCCATGCCAAGGCCAGTAACATGGTCAATGAGCCCGTCTAGTCCTTCAGGATAGATAGCTTCATCAACAAACCAGTCGCCAAGCCCAGCCTTGTCGTTTCTGCGCCCTTTAAACCAACCATCATCTAACACAAAGCGCTCAATGCCCAGTGGTGCAACTTTATCGGCTAAGGCTTTAAGTTCGTCTTCGTTATGATCGAAATAAATACCTTCCCAGGTGTTGTAGTGCACCGGGCGAGGCTTCGATTCAGCACTGTGGTTTAGCACGTTGCTGCGAATGAAGTTATGGAACTGTTGTGATAGCGAAGAGAAACCTTCACAGCCATAGCCTGTGTAAAGCACGGGGGATGTATAGCTTTCGCCAGCGTTAAGTACCACTTCACCTGGAAATAATAACTCACCAAACTGCACATAGCTTCTGCCATCAGCCATAAGCTCGGCGCGAAGCTTGTGGTTTGCAGAAGCGCCAAGGTGATAGCCATAGCACTCACCGTTAAGTTCACCCGTGCCTTGAGGGAATGCAATCAGGCCAGGGAAGGTGTCGTGAGATGTTTTGCCTCGGCGATTTTCACGTACATAACTTCCAAAGAAGAGATCGTGATCTTTGGTTTGAAACTCTGCTGACCAGCGGCCTTCAAATGTTTTAATTTTGCTTACGGAAGTAGGCAAGGGCAGGCTAGCGGCATTCAAATAGCCTAAATTGAGCGGTGTTTCGCCACTGTTTTCGAGACGAGAAACGTATTTTACTACGCTCGTTTTGTTATCGAGCTCAACAGTTGTGATAAGACGCATACCGCGGCGAGCGTCTTCGCTTACGAAAGCAACAGACTGTGCATCTTCATTTATTTCGGTCAGGCTAAAGCCTGCTGACCACTGGTCGGCATCGCCCGACACTTCAAGACCTGGCTGACCCGTCCAGCCGTCACCGTGAGTCGGTACCAACGTAATCGGCGGTTCAATTACGGGTGCGCATTTGGCTTCTTGACGGGTGTTTAAAACGCTCAGCATTTCTGGTGTTGTACTGTCACTTAATGGCGCACCATAGTAAATGACTTTGGGCATACGACCCTGGCAGTCGAATATTAATGTGGCTTTCTCGTTCGACAAACGAACGAATGATGTGAGTGACGACATAAAAACCTCATTTTACATGCCTAGATGTTTATAGCGCATGTTGTTAAAAGAAAAGATGACTGAAAAGTACAGAAGGAACATCCGTACGGTTTTATGGTTTTACAACGGTTTATCGAGCTTAATACCTGCTTTCTTGCACGGTCGTCGAGTAATTAAATCTGTTTCAATCACGCTTACAGAGTCTTCTCTCTGCTTTCATCTACTTCACAGCGTGTGGCGGAACAAAAGTAAGCAACAAACCGTACTTTTGCTCCGCCACAACCGTAGTAATCCTAGTTATCTGAACCAGCCAATATATGGCTGACCTTATTAGCCGTGTGCTTCTTCGCTCTCTATCAAACGACCACGCCATTCTGCCTTTTGCTTAAATACAACCCGATTTAAGACAAGGGCGAGGGCAATACAGCAAACCAATGTGACCAACATCAGGTGAATGTAGTGCAGGCCGAAAGGAGCGTGTACAAAGCTAAAGAAAGCGTATAGACCCACACCAAAGACAACTGCCGCTATTCCCGCGTTGGCGTTTACGTTATTAAATAGTAATCCAACAATAAAGATGGAAAGAATAGGCATACTTAACAACCCGAAAAGTTGTTGAAGCAAGTTGATGATGCTTTCTGCTTGCGCGTACACAGGAACCATAACTAGCGATACAATAGTAAGCGCCGCGGTCACAAAGCCGCTTAAGCGTGCAACGTTTGGCTTCTTCTGAAAATACGCCTCGTGTATATCGCAGACATAAAGTGCAGTCGCAGAGTTGAGGTTACTGTTGTAAGTAGTGAGTACTGCGGCAGCGAGGGCCGCTGCAAATACACCTGATAGCCAGCTAGGTAAAACATCACCTACCAACGTACCGTAAGCGGCATCGTTGATATCGCCGTACAGCTTATACGAAATGATACCTGGAACTACGATAATGGTAGGAACAACGATAAAGCGGATGATCGCTGCAGCGTATACGCCTTTCTGTGCTTCTTTTAAATTAGGTGCAGCCATGGCGCGCTGAGTGATTACCTGATTCGTACTCCAGTAGAAAGTCTGGATAAACACCATACCGGTTAATAACGTGTGCCATGGTAGAGGTGAATCATTATCGCCAATTAGGGTTAAGCGTTCGGCAGGTATGCCCGAGAAATCAAAATCGATTGCGAATAGTGCAAGAACGACAACAACAATCGCCATAGTCAAAAGCAATACGCCAGAATAGGTATCTGAAACTGCAACCGCGCGAAGCCCACCAAAGATAGCGTAGAAGGCACCAATCAATGCAAAAGCGGTGGCAACATACATAAGTGGAATGTCTACATTGAACATGTTAATCATGAAAAGCGAGCCGGTGTAGATTACGGCAGGCATGAAAATAAGGCTGCTACCTAGGAAGAAAAGAAGGCCTATTAGTGCTCTTATATGCTTGTTGTTATAGCGCATTTCCAGTAATTCGGTGGTTGTGGTGCACTGATAATGATAATAGACGGGAAGAAAAACTCGCGCGAGAATGATTAGGCCCGCCACCGCGGCAAATTCCCACCACGCAAGCAGTGCCATTTGGTTACCGTTCATCCCTACAAGTTGATCGGTACTTAAATTAGTTAACGTTATTGAGCCCGCGACGTATATCCATGTTAGTCCGCCGCCAGCTAAGAAATATTCTTTGTTTTCGTTGGCTTTACTATGCCCATGACCGCGACACTTTATATAGGTAAGAAGCCCGATAAGTGCGGTGATGAAAATAAAAACGACAAGTTGGGTTAAGCTGCCTGACACGAAAAACTCCTCAGCAGAATAAAGACAAAAGGGGGCAACAGCGCCCCCTTGATAGACTAGTTGTTATTAGAAGCTAGCACGAACACCAACAGCGTAACGAGCACCGTCAGCAACTTGTTGAACGAAATGTTCTGATAAGCGACCGCGACGCGTTAGCTCTTCGTCAGTAATGTTAATGCCTTCGAAGAATACCGTAAGAGACTCAGTTACATCGTAACTTACACTCATATCAACTTGGGTGTAAGTCTCAGTGAAACGAGGCTCNGTACCACCAAGAGTNCTTANNGCTTCTTGCATAAAGGTTTCACGATTGTTCAGTGCAACACGCGCTTGGAACGCATCTTTTTCGTAGAACAATGTAATGTTTTGTGAGTTTCCTAANCCTGGTAGGCTAAATTCTGCATCTGAGTTAACGATAGTAGCNTTAGCTTGGATACCGAAGCCGCTTTCAAGCGTGTGCAACCAAGCAAGCTCTAAACCTTCAACTTCAAGCGTATCGCCGTTACGAGGGCGCAGAACGCTAAATACATACTCGCCACTTTCTAAGAAAAGAGACTCATCAGCAACATCACCTGCAATGAAGTCTTCCACTTCTTTGTTAAAGGCTGCAGCTGAGAAGTAGCTAGTATCGTCGTAGTACCATTCTAAAGATACATCCCAGCTGGTGGCTTTATATGGCTTAAGTTCAGTGTTACCCGCTTGTGCTTGCAAGTTACCCGGACGGCTCACAGTAACATTAAATACAGGCACTAAGTCATCCATCATTGGACGCGTTAGCGTTTCAGAAAACGCATAACGTAGGTATAAATCGTCAGTTAACTGTAGCTTAACATTTAAGTTAGGAAGCAGCGAAGAGTAGCTGTTTTTCTCGTTAACCGGCGCACCTACTTCTGTTTCATAAACTACATTAAGGTCTGACGGATCGTTAGGGATTGGCTGAAGATCTCTTACAATCTGACTTGTCCCGTCTACTGAAGTGTCAGTTTCGCTGTAGCGGAAGCCAAAATTCACATCAAGTGGCATCTCTGAGATTTCAGTAGTGAAGTAGAATTGTGCGTACGCACTTAATACTTCTTCGCTCACTACGAATGAGTCATTGCTTGGCTGTGGGTTGCCGATATTTGTTGCATCAATCGCTGCGCGAACGTCGTCAAACGATTCACCTGTAGCGTCTGCAATTTGCTGTACTGCTGCATCAGATGTTGCGTAGTCAAAGAACGCTTCAGGGTCATAAGTTAGCCACTGATTAGGTACACCGCCGAAGTAGTTTTGTGCAGTAAATACACTTAGAAGCTCGTCAGGAAGATCGAATGTGTAGCCGCAATAAATGTCACAACCAGAAGCGAACAAGCGAGTATTAGATTTTTCACGATCTTGGAAATAGATACCGAAATCTGCTTTGTAGAACGCATTGTCTGAATCAGGTACCCAAGAGAAGTCTGCACGGTACTCACTGATGGTATCTTCCGTGTCAAAACCGTTGCGCTCATTGTAGTGCATACGACCTAGTGAAGGTGTTTGTAAAGCGGCATCACCACCGGCAACAGTCAATGATGGAGTAGCACCTGTGAAATCTACACTGTATTCATTGTTATAACCCACAACAGTGAAGAAGTTGTCACCGCCACTGCTGTCTTCGGCAGTTGAAGTTGAGATATCAATGTTTGCAGTTAAGTTGTCGTTTACTAACCACTCAAAGTTTGCACCGAAAGCCTGGATTTCAACATCTCGGCCGTAGCGGCGGCGAATAAAGTCAGTCGCACCACCAACACCGTCTACAACGGTGCTTGTTACACCTGATAGGCTACCGTTGTCAGTAAAAGACATATTGTCGAGGTTGCTATCAGAGAACCAGTGGCCAACACTGTGTGCGTCTGAGTCAACTTCAAATTTAGAGTAAAGACCATCTAAAGTAAGCGTCATGTCATCGTTAGGAGCATACTGAACAACAAGGTTACCAGATGTTCTTTCACGATCGACTAAATCAACGATTTGGTCAAAGTTCTGCGGAATGTACACACCGTTGAACTGGGCATTGTCAGCGTAATCAGGGTTATCTAGCTCAGAACGATTGGTTAGGCTAACTTCAGGACGCCAGTAGCGAGTTTCTAGCATGTTTGTTTGTAGCTTACGCTGTTGGAATGATGCAGCAGCTAACACACCTAGTTTACCATCCATAAAGGTATTGGTAATTAAGCCCGACATTTGTGGCGTTGTTTCTTCAGAAATGTCTTCGTACATGCCTTTTACACTTGCAACGGCCTTGAAGCCGTCAAATGCGAATGGGCGAGCAGTTGTGATTTCTACGGTTGAACCGATACCACCTTCTTGCATAGAAGCGAGAGGGCTTTTGTAAACTTTTGCACCGCTGATTAGTTCAGCTGGAAGCGTATCGAAACTAAAAGCACGACCTTGGTTTTCTGTAGCAATCTGNCGGCCGTTAACAAGTACGGTGTTAAAATCTGGGCCGAAACCACGCACAGTAATAAATTGACCTTCACCACCTGAACGATCAATGGCAACACCAGTAATTCTTTGTAGTGATTCAGCTACGTTTTGGTCTGGAAATTTACCTAGGTCTTCAGCCGTAATACCGTCGTAAACAACATCAGATGCTTTCTTATCTAGCATTGATGCTTTCAGAGAGCTGGTAAAACCTTTAACTTCGATAACTTCCACTTCTTTATCAGTAGCAGTAGTTGCTTCCTGTGCCAGTGAAATAGGGGCGTGTAGGGCAGAGGCGATAGCAACACCTAAAAGTGAGCGTTTCGCGATAGGGCCTAACTGTGATGTGTTAATTTTATGTGTCACTGTGTTTTCTCCGTGAGTAGGCTACGTTTTAACGTACTTTGCACTTAAATTACGTTTTTAGTATGTGCGGATCAAGNTTATTAACAATANTTTTACACATTTAACGTTATATTTTCGTGATTATTATTTGTAACTTTATGAAAAATATAGCGTTTCTNATTTAAGGTAAAAGGTGAAACGTTTACCTTGGATCCAATACTAGCACAAAATGACAATGTAATTACAATGTTATAAAAAATTTTTTTGTATAAAAAAAGTGCGGTCTATAGCCGCACTTTATTAACAATCAGAAAAATAAAGGAAAATTAGCTGCAGCGGATACGGTCGACGGCGGCTTTCCAACCATCATAGGCTTGATCACGTTCTTGCTTGGTCAATCTTGGAGTGAAAACGCTATCACTCTTCCAACAATGGGTTAAATCGTCGATCGAATTGAAGACACCAGCCTGTAATCCTGCTAAGAAGGCAGCACCAAGAGCGGTGGTTTCCGTAATCTCAGGACGCTCTACTTCAGCGCCCAATATGTCTGAAAGAAAGCCCATAACCCAATCATTACGCGACATACCGCCATCTACACGAATAGTTGTGGGGCGAGCGCCATCGCTTTCCATTGCTTTTTGCAGGTCCTTAGTCTGATAGCAAACAGACTGAAGTCCCGCTGCAACGATTTCGCTAATGCCTGTGTCGCGGGTTAAACCTAAAATTGCGCCACGGGCATCTGGATCCCAATAAGGTGCGCCTAAACCAGTAAATGCCGGGACAAGGAACACGCCGTTATCTTGTCTTGCTCGCTGTGCAAGTGCCTCCGATTCGGCGGCATCGTCGATAAGCTTCAGGCCATCTCTGAGCCATTGAACGGTTGCGCCGGCCATAAAAATACTGCCTTCAAGCGCATAAGTCGTTTTGCCGTTTAAACGATACCCAACGGTGGTGAGTAATCGGTTTTTCGATTGCAAAGGGGCGTCACCAGTGTTCAATATCATAAAACAGCCGGTACCGTAGGTGCTCTTGGCCATGCCTTTTTCAAAGCACGCTTGGCCTACTAATGCTGCTTGCTGGTCGCCTGCTACGCCTTGGATAGGAATAGCTCTGCCTATGATGTCTTCTTTCGTTACACCAAAGTCAGCCGCACAATCCATCACCTCGGGTAGCATTGAGCGTGGGATATTGAATTTATTAAGTAATTTCTCATCCCAGCATTGGTTATTGATGTCGAACAGCATTGTACGCGAGGCATTGGTGGCATCAGTTTTGTGTGACTCACCACCCGTTAAGCGCCATATAAGGAACGTGTCTACGGTTCCAAACAGCAGCTCTCCGTCCTCGGCTTGCTGTCTTGCACCTTCTACATTGTCTAATATCCAAGCTACTTTTGTGGCAGAGAAATAAGGGTCTAACAGAAGCCCTGTCGATTCAGTAATGTGTGAGACGAGCTCTTCGTCTTCACTTAAATCTCGACAAAGCTGGGCTGTGCGTCTGTCTTGCCAAACGATAGCCGGGTAGACAGGCTCACCAGTGTTTTTATTCCACACTAAGGTTGTTTCGCGCTGGTTAGTGATACCAACGGCTGCGATATCTGATGGTGTTAATGAACATTTATTGAAAACTTCTTTGAGGGTAGAGACAACGCTTTCCCAAATTTCCTCTGGATCATGCTCAACCCAGCCATCTTTCGGATATTTTTGAGAGAATTCCTGCTGTGCAATAGCGTCTATACTGCCCTTTGGAGAAAAAATGATGCTGCGAGAGCTTGTTGTACCTTGGTCAATGGCAAGGATATGTTGTCCCATAAGGTCACTCCTGAAGATAGTTTTCATAGAGTTTGCATCATTTACACAGGATTAACAATGCTATATTTTCGAAAACGAACATTGGCATTTCGTTTTGTTATGGGAACATTGAAGTTAAGCACGTATAATTGATGTAATTTTCTAATTCTGAGGACTCGCGATGAATCAAACGCAAAGACACGAAAAAATTGTTGGGCTTATAAAGCTACATGGTTTTATGTCTATTGATGATTTGGTCAGTGCTTGCGAAGTTACGCCGCAAACAATCCGCCGAGACCTTAACCAGCTTGCCGAAAATGGTGTGGTGAGCCGCTATCATGGTGGTGCTGGCCTTAACAGAAGTTGGGAAAACACGCCATATCAGGAAAGGAAAACCCAAAACAGCGAAGTCAAAGAGAAAATTGCTGAAGCAGTGGCTGCGATGATCCCCGACGGCGCATCGTTGTTCATTAATATCGGTACGACGACGGAAATGATTGCAACTAAGTTGCTCAACCACAAAAATCTTCACGTGGTAACCAACAATATTCACGTTGCTACCATTCTTTCGTCTAAAGAGGATTTCTCCGTCATTATTGCTGCCGGTGAAGTTCGCTATCGCGATGGCGGAATCATTGGCGAGGCAACCTGCGATTTTATAAGCCAGTTCCGCATGGATTACGGCATAATCGGTATCAGTGGTATTAGTTCGGACGGTGCACTACTTGACTTTGATTTCAGAGAAGTGAAAGTGTCCCAAGCCATTTTGGAACATACTCAACACGTTATATTAGCTGCGGACTACAGTAAGTTTGAACGCCGCGCAATGGTGGAGCAGGGGCACATTTCACAGGTTGATTGCTTGGTTTGTGATAAAACGCCGCCGCCCAGCATAAGCAAGATAATCGAAGAAAATAACATCACCTTTGTCAAAGCGTGACCATCTATTTGCTATAGTTTTCCACTACTTTTAAACCTGTTCTCGGTTTTGCTCGCATTCTACTTTTTGGCAGCCTTCTTTAAACATTACGCACTGTTGCCGCAAGCGCTCTTACACACCACGTATTTTTCAATGTAAATCAGTCAAATATTGTTGCGATTGGATTTGTTCATTCCTTTTAACTACGAATTTTAACTTTCTTTAATGTTCGTAAATGTTCGTTTTGTGTTGACATGTTTTCTTTTTGCTTGTCAAATAGACAACCATATGAGGATATCCATATAAATACCACTAGAGGCAATGTATGAGTCAAAGCAATCAAACTGAACAGACAGTCGACGTTTTAGTCGTTGGCGGCGGTGTTAACGGCGTAGGCGTCGCGCTTGACGCTGCGGGACGCGGGCTTTCGGTTGCTTTGTGCGAGAAAGGTGACCTCGCAGGCGCAACGTCTTCTTCTAGCAGCAAATTAATTCATGGTGGACTTAGGTATTTAGAACATTATGAATTTCGCCTAGTGAAAGAAGCGCTGGCAGAACGTGAAGTGTTGTTGAAGAAAGCGCCTCACATCATGTGGCCGCTACGTTTTCGTTTGCCTCACCAAAAGCATTTACGCCCTGCGTGGATGATACGAATTGGTTTATTCCTCTATGACTCACTGGCTAAGCGCAATATGTTACCGCGCTCACGTAAGCTAACGACCACCAGTGAAAGCCCGCTGGTTAGCGATATTTCAACGTGTTTTGAATACTCAGATGGTTGGGTAGATGATGCACGCTTAGTGGTACTAAATGCGCTAGCTGCCCAAGATCAGGGGGCGAAGATATATACGCGTACTGAATGCGTTAAAGCTGAAAAGTTAGATAATTTGTGGAATGTGGAGCTTAAAACGTCTCAAGGGAAAACGTTTACAGTTAAGGCCAAGTCAATTGTTAATGCGGCTGGACCGTGGGCAGTATCGTTTCTAGATCGCTTGGTAAATATTCACAACCCCAATGCGATGCGCATGGTAAAGGGAAGCCACTTTGTCGTTCCCAAGCTATATAACTCAGACGAAGCGTACATTTTACAAAATAAAGACGGGCGTATTGTATTCGTGATCCCTTACGAAGGTGATTTCTCACTTGTGGGCACGACAGACGAAGACTTTAAAGGTAACCCGTCAGACGCTGCAATTTCAAACGAAGAGACTGATTACTTAATTGACGTCGTAAACAACTACTTCAAGTCCAAGATAACACGCGAAGATATAGTCCATACTTACAGTGGCGTGCGACCACTCTTAGAAGAGAAAAACGCGTCAGCACAAGAACTTACTCGGGACTATAAAGTAGAGCTTAAGGGTGAGGCTGGAAAGCCCGTATTACTTAATATCTTCGGCGGCAAGATTACAACCTATCGAAAGCTTTCAGAGCACGCGGTAGATAAACTTGTCTCATGTTTCCCGAAAGCGAAAAAAGCGTGGACCAAAGAAGTACCGCTACCAGGTGGTGCATTTGAGAGTCAAGAATCGTTAGTTGCTCAACTAACTTCCGAGTTTTCTTGGCTGGACAACGCTATCGCTGAACGCTACGCAAGACAGTATGGTTTGCTATGTTATAAGTTTCTTAAAGGTAAAGCGTCAGTCGATGCTATGGGGACTCATTTCGGGGCTGGTATGTATCAGGCAGAAGTTGATTACCTTATAGAGTGCGAGTGGGCTTGTTGTCTAGAAGACGTGATTTGGCGCAGAACAAAACATGGATTACGCTTGGACAAAGCCCAACAGGAAGTGCTGTCCTCTTATATCTCAACGAAAGTTTCTGGCGCAGTTCAATCGGATGAGTCTGTGGATGCTGTATTGGCAAGCGCCTAACCCGTGAAAAGGTACGCATTAGAAGGAGCCATCTTTGCTTGAAAAGCAATAAGGTGGCTCAATCGCCATTGATTAGCTAGCCCAACAGGATAAAGTAGACGACTTAAAATGAACATGGACGTGATAAACAATACTTCCGTCAAGGAAGTCGTACTTAT
>JGI12020J13220_1000060_pt1 | contig 12394 bp, 18 predicted proteins | sample DeeseametaMP0901_FD_13220 | JGI IMG/M metagenome (IMG submission 13220)
AGCGAGCTAGACTTTGTCGGCGGCGCCGAGTAATAAGGGGAGTTAGAATTATGGCACTTCAAAAGTGTAAACCAACTTCTGCGGGTCGTCGTCACCTAGTTAAAGTGGTTAACCCAGATTTACATAAGGGTAAACCTTACGCACCACTATTAGAGAAAAACTCTAAATCAGGTGGTCGTAATAACAATGGTCGTATTACGGTTCGTCATATCGGTGGTGGTCATAAGCATCATTACCGTTTAATCGATTTTAAACGTACTAAAGATGGCATTCCAGCCACTGTTGAGCGTTTGGAATATGATCCAAACCGTAGCGCAAACATCGCTCTTGTATTATATGCAGACGGTGAGCGTCGTTACATTATCGCACCTAAAGGCTTAAAAGCTGGCGATGCAATCCAGTCTGGTGTTGATGCACCAATCAAGCCTGGTAATGCATTACCTATGCGTAACATGCCTGTAGGTTCGACTGTTCACAACGTAGAATTAAAACCAGGTAAAGGTGCTCAAATTGCACGTTCTGCTGGTGCATACGTTCAAATCCTTGCGCGTGATGGTCAATACGTAACATTACGTCTTCGTTCTGGCGAAGTACGTAAAGTACAATCTGATTGTCGTGCAACGCTAGGTGAAGTAGGCAATGCTGAGCATATGCTTCGTTCACTTGGTAAAGCAGGTGCAAATCGCTGGCGTGGTATTCGTCCGACAGTTCGTGGTGTTGCCATGAACCCGGTAGATCACCCACACGGTGGTGGTGAAGGTCGTACATCTGGTGGTCGTCATCCTGTGTCTCCATGGGGTAAGCCTACTAAAGGTGCTAAGACGCGTAAGAACAAGCGTACGGATAAATTTATAGTACGTCGTCGTACTAAGTAATATTGAGGAATAGCCATGCCACGCTCTCTCAAGAAGGGTCCTTTTATAGACCTACACTTGCTGAAGAAGGTAGAGAAAGCTTTGGAAAGCGGTGAAAAGAAGCCAATTAAAACTTGGAGCCGTCGTTCAATGATCATACCTAACATGATCGGATTGACCATTGCTGTCCATAATGGTCGNCAGCANGTNCCNGTNTTCNTNNCNGACGAAATGATCGGTCACAAACTAGGTGAATTTGCACCAACTCGNACTTACCGNGGNCANGCTGCGGATAAGAAAGCGAAGAAACGNTAAGAGGGGAATGATAAATGCAAGCATTAGCTAAACATAAATTCGCCTCTGGTTCGGCGCAAAAAGCNCGTCTAGTTGCAGATCAGATCCGCGGACTNCCNGTNGATCGCGCTCTAGAAATCCTGGCGTACAGCCCNAAAAAAGCGGCTGTATTAGTTAANAAAGTACTTGAGTCTGCTATTGCTAACGCAGAGCATAACGAAGGTGCTGACATTGATGAGCTTCGTGTAACTACGATNTTTGTGGACGATGGTCCAACAATGAAGCGTATTATGCCACGTGCTAAAGGACGCGCAGACCGCATCCTTAAGCGTACAAGCCACATCACTGTTGTGGTTTCAGATAGCTAGGAGTATAAGTAATGGGACAAAAAGTTCATCCTACTGGTATTCGCCTAGGTATCTCTAAACCTTGGGTTTCTACCTGGTACGCGAATTCAAAAGATTTCTCTGATCAGCTTTTTGGCGATCACAAAGTACGTACTTTCCTTACTAAGGAATTAAAAGCGGCTTCTGTGTCTAAAATCGTTATCGAGCGTCCAGCTAAATCTATCCGTGTAACAATTCACACAGCTCGTCCTGGTGTTGTTATCGGTAAAAAAGGCGAAGACGTTGAAAAACTACGTCAAGCAGTAACTAAGATTGCAGGTGTTCCGGCTCAGATTAATATCGCTGAAGTTCGTAAGCCTGAACTTGATGCACAACTAGTAGCTGACGGTATTGCGTCACAGCTAGAGCGTCGTGTTATGTTCCGTCGCGCTATGAAGCGTTCGGTACAAAATGCAATGCGCATTGGTGCAAAGGGTATCAAAGTTGAAGTTAGCGGTCGTCTTGGCGGTGCTGAGATCGCACGTTCAGAATGGTATCGTGAAGGTCGTGTACCTCTACATACTCTTCGTGCTGATATCGACTACGCAACTTCTGAAGCCTTAACCACTTATGGTATCATTGGTGTTAAAGTTTGGATCTTCAAAGGCGAAGTTATTGGTGGTTTACCACTAGTACAAGAGCAAGAGAAGCCAGCTAAACGCGCGCCAAAGAAAGCCAAAAAAAGTGCTAAGTAGAGGTAGCGAGTAATGTTACAGCCAAAACGTACAAAATTCCGTAAAATGCACAAAGGCCGCAACCGCGGTTTAGCGCAAAACGGTAACAAAGTAAGCTTCGGTACTTTCGGTTTGAAAGCTACTGGCCGTGGCCGTATGACTGCTCGTCAAATCGAAGCAGCTCGTCGTGCTATGACACGTCACGTAAAGCGTCAAGGTAAAATCTGGATTCGTGTATTCCCAGATAAGCCAATTACGAACAAACCATTAGAAGTTCGTATGGGTAAAGGTAAAGGTTCTGTTGAATATTGGGTTGCTGAAATTCAACCTGGTAAAGTACTTTACGAAATGGAAGGTGTTTCTGAAGAGCTTGCTCGTGAAGCATTTAACCTTGCAGCGCGTAAATTACCATTCACAACAACTTTCGTAACTCGGACGGTGATGTAATGAAAGCTAGCGAACTAAAAGACAAAAGCGTAGAAGAGCTAAATGCTGAACTTCTAGGACTTCTTCGTGAGCAGTTCAACCTGCGCATGCAAGCAAGCACTGGTCAGTTAGCTCAGACACACACGCTAAGAACAGTACGTCGCGATATCGCGCGTGTAAAAACAGTTATTAACCAGAAGGCAGGTCAATAATGAGCGATAAAATCCGTACTCTTCAAGGCCGTGTAATCAGCGACAAGATGGATAAATCTTTCACTGTTGCTATCGCACGTTACGTGAAGCATCCAGTATATGGAAAATTCATCAAACGTACGACTAAACTACACGTACATGACGAAAACAACACAGCTCAAACTGGTGACGTAGTTACTATTTCTGAGTGNGCTCCTATTTCTAAGACTAAGTCTTGGACTTTAGTAGACGTTGTTGAGCGTCCAAAGAAAGCTTAATTTTTAATTAAGTTTCCTTACTAAAAAGCCCCGGCATCTGCTGGGGCTTTTTGTTTTTAAAATACAGTTGGAAGCTTTAAGCTATAAGTTTTAAGTAGATTGAGCGGGTTGTTTTCTTTCGGTTTACAAAAACTAATAGTTGCTTGAGAGTAAACAGGATTTAGTTTGTCCTAGCACCTAGCACCTAGCACCTAGCACCTAGCACCTAGCACCTAGCACCTTCAATCATTTCCCCAACGCTTTATCTAGTTCTTCTCTTAAGCGTGGACCTTTTAGATTTTCAGCCATGATTTCGGCGGCTTTTGCATTACTGCTATTCTCAAGGGTGGTAATTCGTTCTGCTAAATCACTGGCATAACTATTGTTGCCGTCTCTTGTGGCGCGAAAAAATTGGCCGATGAGGGCTGTGGCAGAAATATTGCGAACATAATCATTGTCGTCTGTTTGTAACAGCTTTTGAAAATGCTCAGCGAGCTTAGGCGAGACGTTATTTTGGCGAGATAAATTCTCTAAAGTACTGACACGAATCTTAGGATCATTAGTGTATTCGCTAATGCTTATCATGGCATCGATAACAGCATTTTCTTGGCTTTCATCTAAGTCGCGCCTGAGCATGCTTAAGGTCATTTTTAGTTGCCCGTAGGCTGCTAAGCGCTCATTTTCGGACTTACTCAAATTGAGTAAGGTAGCAAGAGCTTCATTTATTGAGCTGTCGGCATATTGTGGGTCTGCTTTGATGCGTTCACGGTAGTCATCAGGTAAATTACTTAGCCAGCCAAGTGCCGGATTTCTTTTCTCAATTTCGACTCGTCGCTCTTTTTCTTGCTGTTCCATTGCTTGTTTAACTAATGAGGCAAGTCGCTCAGGATCAATTGTTGGCGCTTGATTTTCAAGCTCGTGAATGCGTGTTTCGAGATCTAAAATATAGCCATGTAAGGCAACTAGGTTTTCTCTGTCTTGCTCTGGAATGGTTAACTCTTTTAAGTTAGGTTTTGCCTGCTGTATAACTACAGGCTTGTCATTCGAGTTTACTTTTGTATAGCTATAAATTGATAAGCCCAGTGCAATGCTTGCAAATGCCAGCGCAGTACTCCCTTGCCAAATCGACATATCACATCATCCAAGTTGCTTTGTAATATCAGCAGATTAAAACAAGCCATTTGTATTATCAATTACTTATGATGATAAAAACAAAAAGCGCAGCTAGTTAGCTGCGCTTTTAAATAGAGTTTATGTCGATTAATGGGCTTTTGCGTATGCTTCAGCTTGTTGCCATACACGGAGCATATTGCCACTTAAAATCTTTTTGATGTCTTTATTGCTATAACCGCGGTCCATTAGACCTTGCACTAGGTTAGGATAGCTAGATACATCTTTTAAACCAGTAGGTAGAGAGTCGCCTACACCATCGTAATCAGAGCCAATACCCACATAATCGATACCAATTAGCTCAACTACATGGTCAATGTGATCAAGTACTTGTTCTAAGCTTGCAAATGGAAACGGGTTTTTAGCGCGATAGGCAGCATCAAAATCTTTACTTAGCTTAGTTCCGTCTTTTTTCTTTTCAGCCTTTGCTGATTTAAGTTGATCGTACCAAGAGCCAGCCTTTGCCGTAACAAAGCTTGAACCGAAGTTAATTTGAATAACACCTCCGTTCTTTTTGAGTGCTAACAGCATGTCGTCATTCATATTACGCTCAAAGCCTGGGGTGTATTTACGCAGTGATGAGTGTGAAGCAATCACGGGTACTTTCGAAATTTCCGTCACTTGGTAAAACGCATCATCAGAAATATGTGATACATCAACCAGCATACCAATGTTGTTCATTTCTTTTACCAGCTCTTTACCGAATGGGCTCAGGCCTTTCCACTTACGACGAATATCATAAGATGAATCAGAAATGTGGTTACTCTGCGAGTGAGCGAGCGTAATGTAACGTACGCCACGCTCATAAAAATGCTTAAGGTTTTTAATGTCGCCTTCGATAGGTGAGCCGTTTTCCATACCCATAGCAATCGACATTTTGCCTTGTTTAAACTGCTCTATAATATCGGCAGTCGAGTCTGCAATGGCGAACTTATCTGGCGCGCGTTGTACAATCGCTTCCATAGAGTCGATTAACTGATTTGCTAATTGGTAGCTTTTACCTTTGCCTTCAAATTCTAGGTTTGCAGGAATGTAAATTGACATGAAAGGAGCGTTCAAACCACCTTGAACAGCACGCGGATAATCAAAATCACCGTCGCTTGTGGCTTTTGTTACGTCAGCCCACTTGTTATGAATACGGTAAGGCACATCGATATGGGTATCGATTAAAATAGTGTCTTTTGCCAGTTTAATGGCTTTATCTGATGCAGTAACCGGATCTGCGCTTGCTTGGCCAATCAAGGCCAAAGAAACAGCGGCAACCAATGAGCTTAGTTTTTTCATTTTTTAATGGCTCTTTAAGTTAAAAAGCCATTGTGAAGGGTTACAGTATAACTTACAAGTTTAGTCGTTAAACGACGCTTGGTACTCTGGGTCAGCTTGCAGGGCAATGAATTCAGCTTTAGATATAATCGTAACCGACTCATGTAACTCAGAAAAAAACACCATGGCTTCACCATTTTTAAGCTGTTGATGAACCTGTGCTACTTTGCTTTCAATGCTAAACTCCTGTTCGCCGTAATCAGTGCCTTCACGTAAAACATAACTTTCGATTAAATTATACAGAGTCTCTTTATCGAGGCGTTCGTGGGGAATGATCATAACTGCTCTTTTTTAACTAATTGTTGAAAATACTCAGGAACAATTCGTTCAAGCCAATACTCGGGCTTAAAAGGGTTTTTACCGCTAATAAAACCGACATGGCCCCCTTGTTCTGAGATGCGCAGCGTAACATGCTCACTCACATCTAAGCTATCTGGTACGGCTTTTATTGATAACATTGGGTCATCTTTAGCGTGCACAATCAGCGTAGGTGTTGCAATGCTTTTTAAAAATGGTTTTGCACTCGCTTGCTGATAGTAATCTTCAGCACCGGCAAAGCCGTGCAATGGTGCCGTGAGCATATTATCGAATTGCCATAAGTCATCAATCGCCATCAGTTTTTCTGGCGTTAGGCTAATTTGCTGTTCGATTTGTGGCAGCTTTCTTTGCATCGATTTTTTCATTCGATCGAGCAAATATTTTTGATAAATCTTACCTAAGCTTTTACGAATAACTTCGCACGATGATGACAAGTCAAATGGTGCCGAAACAACGGCAGCGCCAGTTAAGTTCGATTTAGTACCATGCTCACCTAAATATTTTGCTAGTACATTACCACCTAGTGAAAAGCCCACGGCAAATAACGGGCGTTTTGGGAATTTGCTCTTAAGGTGATTGATGAAAAAGCGCAGGTCTTCTGTTTCGCCGCTGTGATAAGCACGTGCTAAACGGTTAACTTCGCGCGAGCAGTTTCGAAAATGCATTAAAACTACAGCAAAGCCTTGTTGCTTAAGTTTTTTCATCATGCCTTTAGCATAAAAGCTATTTATATTGCCTTCTAAACCATGCAATACAATAGCGAGGGGTGCTTGCTCATTATGAGGTGTTGCCCAAGCCAGTTCTAAAAAGTCACCATCAGGGGTATCGATAGTCGATAAGTCATACCGGGTATTATGAAAAGGGCGAAAAAAGCGCGGCATTATGGTTTGTAAATGGCGATTGCGCATCCACCACGCAGGCTTAAATTCAGGTAACATAGCTGACACTTTCGAAACAAAATAAGCACCTATTGTAGCAAGTTTTTGCTTTTTGAGAACAGCTACAAGATTTTAGCTATACACAAATAAAAAGCCCCTAAACAATAAATTGGATAGGGGCTTTGTGCGTCGTGCTTAATTCTTACTTAGGAACTTCTGCGTCATGTACTTTTTTAATGAAGTAACCAACATAGAAAAGGCATAAAACGATAACAACTGCCAAAATGCCGAATGACATAAATAAAACTGGGTCGCTAAAAAAATCTCTAAAGAATACGTTCATGGTTGTGCCTCCTAATGTCTATGGGTTAATCATAGGCTGGCTTGAGGACGGCAGATATGATCCAGATCAAGCAATTTTCCTGATGCTATAGGAGGTGATTTAATTGTTGATTTGGATCAAGTTTATTAGGGGAGTTCGGAGCTTTTAGCTATAAGTTTTAAGCAGATAGAAAGGGGCCTTTACTGAGGGCAGTTCAATTAAGATTGCTACCGACTAGATTTTACTGCTTGTCGCTTAAATAAAGCCTTATATTTTCAGCCTGTTTATGGAGGGTGAATATCATGGTATTTGCTGTGTTTATCAGTAATTGTTGCTGCTTTTTTTCAAGCTTTAATTCTGCGCTAAGTAGCTCTTTGCGAATGATAGGGTAGTCTGAAACCTCGTTTTGAATGGTTTTAAGGTAGGCGCGTGTGGCTCGTAGGGGCTGTAAAGCCTGTTGGTCAAATTCGGCAATGCACGACTCAAGCTCACTCAGTTGAGAGGGTGTTACAGCCAGCTCTAACGAATCAAGATAATAAAGCAGCAGGCAAAGGTTAACATTTTTGCCTTGCTGGTCTTGATAGCCTAGTAGCTTGGTTTGCATGCCGTCTTTGCTGTAAAGCTTGCATGCAAACTGCCAAAACTGTTCGCTGTTAAGCGGTTTCATCGGCAAAGGCCTGCTCTTTTTCTTCAAGCTCTTCAAGTGCCATGAGCAGCTCTTCTTCAACGTCATTAAGCTTGGGTGTTAAACTTGCTTGCTTAGCGAGTAGCTCTGTCAGTTTGGCTTTATTTTCATCACTATATAAATCATTATCGGCAAGTGCGTTTTCGATTTCTCCAAGCTCTGTAGAGTACTTATCAAGTTGCTTTTCAAGCTTTTCGATTTGCTTTTTCAATGGCTGCACTGACTTTCTGAACTCAGCTTCTAAGCGCTTTTGCTCTTTGCGGTTAACGCTTGAATGGGCTTTAGGGGCATTGTCTTCAGGGCTTTTAGCAGCTTCTTTATTGGCATTGAGTAGCCATTGGTAATAGGCATCAAGGTCATAACCAAATTGTGTTACTTCGCCGTTATCAACAAGGTAATACTCATCAGCGGTATTTTTAAGCATGTGACGGTCGTGCGATACGGTCACCATAGCACCTTCGAAGCCTTGTAGCGCCATNACTAAGGCATGNCGCATTTCTAANTCTAGGTGGTTGGTTGGCTCATCCAGTAACAGTAGGTTTGGCTTTTGGTACACCAGCATTGCTAGCACTAAACGGGCTTTTTCACCGCCAGAAAATGGCGCAACTGGCTCAAGTGCTTTATCGCCAAAGAATGCAAAACCGCCTAAAAAGTCACGCAATGATTGCTCAGGAGCTTGCGGATTTAAACGTTGTAAATGGGTCACTGCACTGGCTTTTAAATCAAGTGACTCAAGTTGATGCTGCGCAAAGTAACCAATATTTAAGCCCTGATGCTGAAATACTTCACCTGCTTGAGGTTGTAAATCGCCAGCTAATAATTTAATCAGTGTTGACTTACCCGCACCATTTCGGCCAAGCAGCGCAATACGGCTACCCGGCACAAGGTTTAGCTTGATGCTATGCAAAATGGTGGTGTCGCCATAGCCTGCTTTGGCTTGGTCAAGAGTCATTAACGGGTTTGGCAGCGCTGTTGGCTCCGCAAATTCAAAATCAAAGGGTGAGTCAACATGGGCTGGGGCTAACTTTTCCATACGCTCTAGGGCTTTTACGCGGCTTTGTGCTTGCTTAGCTTTACTGGCTTTTGCTTTGAAGCGCGTAATGAATTTTTCTAGGTGAGCAATTTGTTCTTGTTGCTTTTCGAACATCGCTTGTTGTTGTAATAAGCGCTCTGCTTTTTGGCGTTCGAATTGCGAGTAATTGCCTTTATAAACATTTATTTTTTGTGCGTCTATGTGCCAAATTTGGTCAACAACGGCATCTAAGAATTCTCGGTCATGGGAAATAAGCACTAGAGTGCCTGTGTAGGCGCGTAAAAAGCGCTCTAACCAGTAAACGGCATCGAGATCTAAGTGGTTGGTTGGCTCATCTAGCAGTAATAAATCAGCATCACGAATAAGTGCTTGTGCTAAGTTTAAGCGCATACGCCAGCCACCTGAAAAGGCGCTCACTGGGTTGTCAATTTGCTCATTACTAAAACCTAAACCGTGTAATAGCTCACCTGCTTTTGCCTCAATGCTATAGCCTTGAATATGTTCTAGGCCAATATGTGCTTTTGCCTGCGCATCGCCGTCGTTATTTTGCTCGGCTTCGCGTAGTGCAATTCTTAGCGCGTAATATTCAGGGTGACCTTGTAATACATAATCCAGAGCGCTGATTTCGAGCGCGGGAGTTTCTTGTTTTACAGAGGCAATTGACCAGTCTTTAGGAATTTGGCATTCACCGGCATCGAGTTGCAATTCAGACTTTAATAGCGCGAACAGCGTTGATTTACCACAGCCATTAGCGCCAACAAGGCCGACTTTATGCTCTGGGAATAAGGTTGCAGAAGCCCCTTTTAGTAAGGCGTTACCACCACGTAGAAGTTCGATGTCTGAAATTTGGATCATGAATGTTTACTTGCACAGCACTGATTAAATTGCCGCTATCATAACACGGATCACATTAGCCTTCGCAATCGTATCAAACAGAGAATTATTAGGCTAAAATAGCCGCCTACATGCCACGGGAGATCATCTATGAGACAAAGAAAACGCTTTATTGCTGGCGCATCATGCCCTGAGTGTAAGGCCATGGATACCATGATGCTTTATAAAGAACATGATGTGGAAAAAGTGGAGTGCGTACAGTGTGGCCACAAAATGACGCAACCAGAGCAGGCTGTACAAGCCTCAACACGCCAATTTGAGCAAGTGATTGGTGTATTTAAGCCGGGCGATTAATTCCCGGCTCTATCACTACTCAATTAATAGTGCGGCGGTGGCGGCTCTTGCATTTGTGACATTAAAGATGGCTGCTGCGCTTCTTTAATCTTTTCTGCAAGTAACTCTGTCTGGCGCTTCATTTTAGCCAGCTGCTGTTGGTGCGCTTTAAGCTCATCGTTTAATATTTCAATTGTTTCATCTTGAAAAGCGACTTTCGCTTCAAGTTCCATTAGACGATCTTCAATTGTATTCATTTGATTCTCTTAGATTAAAACTTTCAGCGAATCCGCTGGAGCTTTCGGTTAATAACGCTTGGTTGTTATCAGTAAACGCAACATCTAACACCACGGCTGATTTCGGGCGGCTTCCTTCACGAGGAATCACTTGCCACGTTTGTAATTTTTTACCTGACTCTAGTTGCCATAAATCAACCAATCGATTGGGTGAACCTGTGGCAATTAAAGTGCCTTCATCGTTAAAACGGACGGCGGTAAAAATTTTCTGACGCGCAATATACGCCAGTTTGCTAACAAGATCACCTGTAGTCAGTTGCCATACATTTGCTTGCTTCATACTGTCTGCGGTAAATGCATAACGACCTTGTGGATCAAGGGCGACTTGAGTAACGCGACTTGGGTGATTAAAGCGATGGATCACTTGCCCTGTGCGAGTGTCCCAAAAGTAAGCAACATAGTCATTTGAGCCGCTAATGGCGTAGTGACCGTTAGGTGAAAGGTCAACAACATTGACTTTTTCTTGGTGGCCAAGGAACTCTATGCGCCTGCCACTCTCTAAGTCGAGGTAAACGACTACACCGTCGGCGCGACCATATAATACACTGCGCCCTTGGTTACTTATCGCGATATCTCTAATTGTTGAGGCGTGTATTTTGTAATAACCCGTGTTGTTGCCCGTGGCAATGTTCCACACTGCAAAGGTGGACTTCTCAGCGGTAACTGCATGGCTGTTGTCGTACGAGATAGCAACAGTATGGACGAGACTATCTTGGGCTTGTTGTTGAAACCATTGGTATTTTAATACCTGCTGTTGATTATCCCACAATGCAACCCCATGGTGTATTGATGAGATTAAGCTGTATTTACCATCGTGCGACAGCGCGGAGGCAAAGGCACCTTTAGCCGCATGCTCATAGCGTGCAGTTGATTGCTCATGTTGCTCAGAGCAGGCTACAACTAAGCAAAGGCTGAGCAGATACAAAAAAGTACGAAATATCGACATATTACGAGTATTTCCCCTTAACTCTTAGTGATTGAGAGGTTAGACTAGGTCTCGTTGAAGGCCTAGGTTGTTAGTCTAATCGCTGATCATGCATTGGCATGACGTTAGTTATTAGACAAGCAGCCTACCATGTAGGTCGTTAATCTTTAACTAGTAATAATACAATAATTGACAACTGCAAAGTGTGTCGGAGATATAAAATGAAAAAGACGATTAAATTGTCATTGATTGCAGCGTCAGTTTTAGCGCTTACAGCTTGTAATCAGGAAGCAAAAAAAGAACAGCAAGTTGAAGTTAAACTAGAGACTGAAGCTCAACAACAAGCATACGGTATTGGTGCATCTGTTGGTAACTTCTTAAACCAAGACCTTGCTGATAAAAAAGCGCTAGGTGTTGAATTAGACGAAGCACTTCTTAAGCGTGGTTTTGAAGACGCACTAGCGGGTAACGCTAAACTTGATGACGAAAAAATTCGTGAAGTGTTAACTGCACTTGACCAAAGCATTCGCACTAAACAACAAGAAAAAGCGAAAGTAGAATCTGAAAAGAGCAAAGCTGAAGGCGAAAAATACCTAGCTGAAAACGCGAAAAAAGAAGGCGTTACAGTAACTGAGTCTGGCCTACAGTACGAAGTGATCACTGGAGGTGAAGGCGAAAAGCCAGTAGCAACTGACGTTGTTAAAGTACACTACAAAGGCACTTTATTAGACGGTACTGAGTTTGATAGCTCTTACTCACGTAACGAACCAACTACTTTCCCACTTAACCGTGTGATCCCAGGTTGGACTGAAGGTTTACAACTAATGCCAGTTGGCTCTAAGTACAAGTTCACTATTCCATCTGAACTTGCATACGGTGAGCGTGATCTTGGTAAGATCCCAGCAAACTCAACGCTTGTTTTCGAAGTAGAATTACTTGAAATCCAAAGCGATGACAAAGCTGTACCAGCTGAGTAATATTTAACTCAATAAAAAAGGGCTGAAAAGCCCTTTTTTTATGCGCAAATTTCATTAACTAAATGCCGTTTCTTTCATTTTCAATGTGCCACTATCTGCATCAAGCTCAACCACAGTGCCAACAGGCAGGATAAATTGGCGCTTAATATGGCCAATCATAGCTCCACGATAAGCGGGAATTCCCAGCGGTTTTATATAATCTGCAAAAATATCGTCAA
>JGI12020J13220_1000066_pt1 | contig 11653 bp, 8 predicted proteins | sample DeeseametaMP0901_FD_13220 | JGI IMG/M metagenome (IMG submission 13220)
TCGTGCCGTATTAAATAGCTGCAGCAGCACGTTACCAAAGGATATTTCAGCTAGTGGCTTTTGAAATATAGGTTCGCATACCGTGCGAATAGCCATCTCGAACTCATCGATATTGGTATCCTGCGGTACCCAGCCTGAGTCGGCGTGAAGCTGCGCGACTTTGCGATAGTCGCGGTTGAAGAAGGCAATAAAGTTCTCAGCCAAATAGCGCTTGTCTTCACGGTTGAGCGTACCCACAATGCCAAAATCGATGGCGATATATTTGGGGTTTTCAGGGTGTTCGGTAGATACAAAGATATTGCCCGGGTGCATGTCTGCATGGAAAAAACTGTCGCGAAATACCTGAGTGAAGAATACTTCCACACCGCGCTCGGCCAATTTTTTCATATTGGTATTTTGGGTAAGTAATGCGTCTATATTTGAAATTGGCAGACCGTAAATACGCTCCATAACCAACACATTGCTGCGACAGTAGTCACTGTAAATTTTAGGTACGTATAAGGCGTCTGAGCCTTCAAAGTTCCGCCCTAACTGAATACCATTTGCAGATTCACGCAGTAAATCAAGCTCATCAACAATGGTCTTGCGGTATTCCACAACCACTTCGACAGGACGCAGACGTTTGCCGTCAGGAAGCCAGCGTTGAAGCACGTTAGCCAAGCTAAATAAAAGCTCCATGTCCGCCACGATGGTATCGCGAATATCTGGGCGCAATACCTTTACCACGACGTCTTCGTTGTTATGCTTCAACTTTGCCGCGTGAACTTGGGCTATAGAGGCAGACGCCAGCGGCGCTTTTTCAAATTCACTGAATAATTCGCTTAAATCAGAAAGCCCTAGCGCTTGCTTGATAATGTCTTGTGCAGCGTCAGATGAAAACGGCGGAACTTTGTCTTGCAAACGAGCAAGTTCGTTAGCAATGGCAGGAGGAAGCAAGTCTCGGCGGGTAGAGAGCATTTGGCCGAATTTAATAAAAACAGGCCCAAGGTTTTGTAGTGCAAGGGTAATACGCTCGCCGGCTGACTTGCCCTTGTGCTTGTTTCGCACCCAAAAAATGGTATGACGCATAGCCCGCGCGTACCAGGGTAACCACTTTGCTGGAATAAGTTCGTCTAAGCCGTGTTCCAACAATACCTTGTTAATTCGGTATAACCTAACAATACGCATTTATGAGCCTGTTTCTCTCAATCTTACTTAAATTTTTCTTCTAGGCGGCGCAGTCTCGCATCGGCACTTTCTGCTCGATCGCGAAGCGCATTAACTTCGTCACTAAAGTGCATAACCGCCAGCTTGTGTGCAGCAAGCTGCTTTTCTTCTACTACGGCGTTGCCGAATACCTTCGCCATGGACGCTAGCGCTGACATCGACTTCTCATGCACGGTTTTCACCGTTTTCACGGTCTGATGGGCAATAACATCGTTGGTCTTTTGTGCCAGCAACTCTTCAATGTCGATATCGAGCTGCTGAAACAAGGCACTGACCTGCTGAGCAACATTGAGCTCTCCTTCCAAAAAGAGGGCCTTTTGCTGAATAAGACGAGTCAACTGGCTGGTTTCTTTTAACTCTGGCAAGGTTTGTAGCGACGTTTTAATACAACAGTCTTTCGGCCCAAGGGACGCGACGGCGTCTTCAAACGAGCCTTGTTCGCTGAGTACGTCAATACGGTCAGAAAACGACAGCGTAATACCATAAGGAAGCGGCGAAATGAACGCGGTAAGCCTGGCGCCAGCAAGCGCTTTTAGCCTTACTTCGCTGTCTTCGTCTAAAGACAGCAACTTGTTTAAAACCGATTCAGCCGTTGCGGTAACCAGCGCAGAAGTAGGCATTAAAACTTATAACCTCTATGTAGCGCTACAATACCGCCAGTCAGGTTTTGGTAATCACATTGCTCAAAGCCAGCCTGCTCGAACATCCCCTTCAAGGTTTCTTGATCTGGGTGCATACGTATGCTTTCCGCAAGGTATTGGTAGCTTTCTGCATCGTTCGCCACTAGCTGACCCATTTTTGGCAAAATGTGAAACGAGTACATATCGTAAAGTTTGCTGAGCTGCTCTGACGTAGGCTTAGAAAATTCTAATACCAGTAAACGGCCGCCTGGTTTTAACACGCGAAAAATAGAATTAAGCGCGTTTTGCTTTTCCGTTACGTTGCGAAGGCCGAATGCCATGGTCACCACATCAAAATGGTTGTCGGGGAAAGGCAGTGCTTCCGCGTCAGCTTGCACATAATCGATGTTGCTTACCAAGCCGCGATCGCGAAGCTTATCACGGCCTACTTTCAGCATAGACAAGTTGATATCGGCAAGGGTTACGCGCCCTGTAGGACCTACCAAGCGAGAGAACTTAGCGGTTAGATCGCCAGTACCACCGGCAATATCCAATACTTTATTGCCAGCGCGAACACCGCTGCAGTCTATTGTGAAACGCTTCCATAAACGATGCACTCCCATCGACATAAGATCGTTCATTACGTCGTACTTTGCTGCAACAGAGTCAAAAACATTAGCAACTAAAGAGGCTTTTTGCCCTTTATCCACCTGTTTGAAACCAAAGTGCGTTGTATGCTCAGTAGCATTGTCGATTGCAGAGTCTGCTTGCGTAGCGGGAGTTTGATTGTCGCTCATGACAGTCCTGTAATTTGAATATTTTTATTAATGCCGAAGTGTATAGGATTGTGTGCTCAAGCAAAAGCTTTATGCCTGACTGTCTCCTGATGTAAATCAAGCCTTTGACCTTTACAAAAGCGGAGCCTGCAAGGCACAAGCTCGCTTGTTTAGAAGACTAGAGCAGCTTGCTCTACGCTACCTGATTGTTTGTGCCCCAACTATAGGCAACAATGGCACTGATCTCTTGCAAAGAACGGCCGCTTTCCTCATGCCATTGCGCAAATGCCGCATTGGCCGCCGACAGCGACTTTTTCGAGGTTAAGCCACCGTCGATAATTTCATTCTTTCGCAAGTAATCTTCCACGTCACGAGAGAATAAAAACGTGTCTATGCCTAGTGCACGAAGCATGTAGGGGCCGGTGTTGCCACCTAATCGCGCACCGCGTTTTTTCAAAAACGCCCAAAGCTCTGTGATATTGTCTTTTTCAAAGCCTGCTACGAACTTACCAAAGCTACCGTGCTCCAGGGCTACGTCTTTGATCATCATGGCATTGTCACGCACTGTCATCACTTTTTTATAGTTGCGAACAATGCGCTTATCTGACGCTTTTTGCTCTAGCATTTCATCGGGCATCAACAACACTTTATCAATGTCGAACCCGAAAAATACGGTTTCAAAGTCGGGCCACTTTTGCTCAATAACTCGCCACACGAAGCCCGACTGGAACACTTTTTTGGTCATCGCCGCTAAAAAACGGTCGTCAGGAATGGCTTCAATTTGCGCTTTAGAAAGTGGTGCTTGGAGCATGGCTTCAAGCACCCTTTCACCGCCTTTGCGCTCGCACGCTCGGCGGTAGATAGATTGAAAAGACTCTAACTTAGACTCTTTCATGTGTGCCTAGCCTTTAATACCGCTGTGACGAAGCAAAGCGTCAACTTGCGGCTCGCGCCCTCTAAAAGCAACAAACAAGTCCATAGGAGGCTTACTGCCGCCCATTTCTAAAATGTTTTCTAAGAACGCTTTGCCCGTATCGCGGTTAAAAATGCCATCCTCTTCAAACTTGCTGTACGCGTCGGCAGAAAGCACCTCGGCCCACTTATAGCTGTAATAGCCCGCTGCGTATCCACCAGCAAATATGTGACCAAAGCCGTTTTGGAAACGGTTAAACGATGGAGGAATGACCACGGCCACCTCTTCACGCACTTTATCCAATGTGCCCTGTACGTCTACCTCACTGCCCTTTTCGCTATGCAGTAAGAAGTCGAAAAGACTGAATTCAAGCTGGCGTACCATCTGCATCGCTGACTGGTAATCCCGTGCAGCAAGCATACGCTCCAGTAAATCAGCAGGAAGCGGTTCGCCAGTTTCATAGTGACCAGAGATAAAGTTAAGTGCGTCTTCTTCCCAGCACCAGTTTTCTAAAAACTGACTTGGCAGTTCAACCGCATCCCATGGCACACCGTTAATACCGGATACACCCGCTACGCGCATTTTAGTAAGCATGTGATGGATTCCATGACCAAACTCATGAAACATGGTCACTACTTCATCATGGGTAAATAGCGCAGGCTTATCCCCTACAGGTGCGTTGAAGTTACAGGTAAGGTACGCAACGGGTAGCTGCAATTCGCCATTCATTTTTTCACGACGTACGCGACATTCATCCATCCACGCGCCGCCACGCTTTTTAGCTCGTGCGTACAAGTCTAGGTAAAAGCTGCCGCGCATCACATCAGCATCGTCAGTAATGGTGAAGTAACGTACATCTTTATGCCACGTATCAATGCCAGGCTGCTCAATAATTTTTAAGCCGTACAGGCGATGTACAACTTCGAATAAACCAGACAGCACTTTATCTTCAGGGAAATAAGGCCGAAGCATTTCATCAGAAATCGTGTACTTTTCCTGTTTCAGTTTCTCGCTGTAATACGGTAAATCCCATGCCGCTAGCTCGCTGACACCATGCTTGTCTTTCGCGTACTCTCGTACTTCTTCAAGCTCTTTCTCTGCCTGAGGCTTAGACTTAGCCGCCAAATCACGTAAGAAACCGATGACCTGATCGGTAGAGTCTGCCATTTTAGTCGCTAGTGAACGCTCTGCATAACTTGAAAAGCCTAACAATTCAGCCAATTCAGTACGCAGCGTTAAGGTTTCTTTGATTATATCGGTGTTATCCCACTTACCCGCATTAGGGCCTTGATCAGACGCTTTCGTTGCATAGGCGCGATACATTTCTTCGCGAAGCTCGCGATTATCGGCGTAAAGCATGACTGGCAAATAAGACGGAATGTCTAACGTAAACAACCAGCCTTGTAAGTCTTTTTGGTGCGCAGCTTGCGCCGCTGCTTCAAGGGCTGACTCTGGCATACCGGCAAGTTCAGCTTCATCGGTAATGTGTTTAGTCCAGCCCATAGTGGCGTCCATCACATTATTGGAAAAGGTTGATGATAGCTCGCTAAGCTTTGCCTGAATCTCTGCAAAACGCTTCTTTTGCTCTGCGGGAAGCGCTACACCTGACAATGTGAAATCGCGAACGGCGTTTTCAATCACTTTCTGCTGCTCTTCGCTTAAGGTCGCAAATTCGTCAGACGCTTTGAGGGAAGCGTAAGCATTGTAAAGGCCTTCGTGCTGGCCTACCCAAGTTCCGTATTCAGATAATAATGGTAAACACGCATCGTGGGCTTCACGCAATTCATCGCTGCTCACCACGCTATTCATATGAGAAACGGGTGAAAATATTTTACTTAAACGATCATCGGCCTCTTCAAGGCGCAGCACTAAATTCTGGTAAGAGTAATCTTTCGACGCCACGACCTCATCTATTTCGCTTTTGCACGCCGCAATGGCTTTTTCGATTGCAGGCTTAATAGAGGCAGGTTCAATAGCAGAAAAAATTGGTAGACCATCTACCATTTCAATTGCAGGGGTTGTCATAATCTTTTTCACTCTTAACACGTTGATAGAATAATGATGGGGCTTCGCTGATTAAAAGCAAGCTATTGTTTTAGCCACTGTTGACCTATTTTGAACTTACTTGCCGTTAACGTGCATGGATCATGATTATTGCCTATATTTACGAATTCAATGAATGCCGCTGCACCGTTTTTCTTAATGCCCCTCATAAAACCTGAACAACACAGTCAGCTCCGCCAAGCTCTGTCACAAATGTCACATTTCATCCTTTTGTCTACTTTGTCCCTTCGCTGTTCAGCGTCTATAATTTCGATTAATAAATCTACAAGGCATAGATATGAAAACGTTGACCTCAGGCGAAATAGCCTCGTATTGCGATGTAAATCTGCGCACCGTAATTCGATGGATCGAAAGCGGTAAGCTGAAAGGCTTCAAACTTCCTGGGCGTGGAAACAACAGAGTATTAGTAGAAGATTTTGTCGCCTTTCTTGAACGACACGACATGCCAATTCCCGATTCATTGAAAGGCATTGCCACGCCCTCAATATTAATTGTTGACGATGAAATGCCAGTTGCCAAGTCTATTCAGCGCGTGGCCAGACGGGCGGGTTATGAGTCGTATATCGCTACAGGCGGCTTCCAAGCGGGGATTATGCTGAGCCAATACGAGCCCAAAGTCATGACCCTTGATTTAAGTATGCCAGGCATGGACGGTTACAGCGTTATCGAATTCACGCGAGATCAAAGTAAATATAAAGATCTCAAAATTGTGGTCATATCGGCACTCGATGAAATTAGCCTGGAGCGCGCGCTTGAGATAGGGGCTGATGCCACCTTACAAAAGCCGTTCTCAAATCATGACTTAACAATGGTCCTTGAGCAGTTTATGTCGATGTAAATCGATTTAAAGGGAGTGACATTATGGCTTGGTTATCGCGATTCGCTCTTTTAAGTTTGCTTGTAGGTGTTTGCGCATTACCGACAAATGCTAAACCCCTTACTTTTGCTGTTGTACCTCAGCAGTCTGCCAAGAAAATGGCTGAAACATGGCAACCCTTAATCGACTATGTGAGCAATTACACCGGTTTTGAGATTGATTTTAAAACTGCAAAAGACATTCCCACCTTCGAGGCGAATCTCGCCGACGGCAAATATGATATTGCCTATATGAACCCCTACCACTTTGTGGTCTTTAATGAATCTGCGGGATACCGCGCGCTTGCGCGCCAACGCGATAAAGAAATTCGCGGCTTACTTGTTGTACATAAAGACAGCCCCATACGCTCTCTGGATGACTTAAGCGGTACTGAAGTAGCCTTCCCAGCGCCAGCTGCGTTTGCTGCCACAATTATCACAAGCGCTCACTTGCGGATGAAAAGCATTGCTTTTGTACCGCGCTACGTCAATTCTCATGACTCTGTGTACCTCGCAGTACAACGGGGCTTTTTCAATGCTGGGGGTGGCATTGTCCGTACGCTTAACAGTTCACCTGACGACGTTAAACAAGAATTACGTGTCCTTTGGAAGAGCAAAGGTTATACGCCTCATGCTATCGCAACCCATCCAAATATGGCACTCGCTGACAGACAAGCTATTCTTAATGCATTACTTGCTTTGTCGAATGACACAAGTAAGTCTTGGATTTTAAAAGGTATTGGATTTAACGGCTTTATAGCGTCAAACGACAGTGATTGGGACGACGTGAGAGCATTGGGAATAGCATCGCTATCGAGGCCGCATTTATGAGTAGACTCGTATGAAACTGTCGTTGCGTATAAAAACAATAACAGGCATCGCATCAATAGCAGCGCTTTTGCTGCTAGTGCTCATTGTGACGGTGTTTCAGCTACTTAATGACCTTGTCGACAGTAACATAAAGAAGTCAGCCGACACCACGGTTGCCCTTTTTGTTTCGACGACAAAAAATGCCTTTTTAAGCTACGACCTTGCAGCTCTAGATGCCGACGTCTCAGAAATTCTTACCAACCCCAATATTGCTTACGTCAAAGTTAAAGACAAATTAGGCAGAGTTTTCGTAGAAAAGGGGAACACCAATGCACTAAACCGGCCTTTTACTGCCGACACAAGTGTTTCAGACGCTGATGATGGTATTTACGATACCCGTGCCCCTATCATGGTAAACAGCACCTTGTACGGTTATGTAGAGATTGGGCTTAACATTGCTTCAGTAACTGAATCAGTATCGAGGGTGAGAAACTGGACAGTTACACTGGCTTTTCTAGAATTTATTTTGGTCGGATTGTGCTCTTACTTACTTGGTTCTTACCTGATGTCGCAACTTCATCAATTACACGAAGGCGCTAAACGTTTAGGTGATGCAGTGAAAAACAACAGCTATCAAGATGTTTTTGTTCCCGTGCGCGGCACTGATGAGTTAAGCGAACTGGCAGAGGCATTTAATCAACTGGTTGAGCGTTTAAAAGAAGAACATGCGCAGCGTCAATACGCGCAAGATGAGCTTAAAGAGCTTAACACGCTACTTGAAGAAAAGGTTCAGGATAGAACCGCATTGCTGCATCAGAAAAACTATCAACTCCAAGAGGCCAATAAAGATCTAAAAGAGACCCAGGTACAACTACTTCAAGCTGAGAAGATGGCGTCAGTTGGCCAGCTCGCAGCGGGTGTCGCCCATGAAATTAACAATCCTGTCGGTTTTGTCAGCAGCAACATATCCACCTTAAGTGAGTACGTTGCTACCTACCAAATGATATTTTCACAAATTAACGCGGTCCTTAATGAGCAAGACGAGGGTAAGCGTGCTTCTGCCTTGTCAGAACTAGAAAAAATGTTAGCTAATCAGGATATGGCGTTTATCAATGAAGATATCACCGACCTTCTCAGCGATTCGAGAGACGGTTTAAGTCGGGTTGCTGAAATTGTAAAAGGGTTAAAGCTATTCTCTCGTGTAGACAGTGACCACATGCAGCAGCACAACATTAATGATTGTGTACGCACTACCCTTGCCATGGTGAACAACCAATTAAAGTATATTTGTACTGTTGAAACGCATTTAGGCAAAGTCCCTGACGTTGCCATGAATGTAGGCAAGGTTTCTCAAGTTGTTACCAACTTACTCATTAACGCGGGACAAGCGATAGAGAGCACGGGTAAGAACGGTAAGGTAACTATTACCACCTGTACTGCGGGCAAGTTTGTCGAGCTTCGTGTAGAAGACACTGGCTGCGGTATTCCATCAAGTCATTTAGACAAACTCTTCAATCCATTTTTTACAACTAAACCTGAAGGGCAAGGCACTGGCTTAGGTCTTTCAATTTCGTTTGGCATTGCTCAGGAGCATGGCGGCACGCTCTCAGCCACCAGCAAAGAGGGAGAAGGAAGCATATTTACGTTAGCGCTCCCCCTTGTTTCACACTCAGACAAAACATTAGAGAGCGAAGGATGAAGCAACTAATAGTGTTATCAAGCAGCATTGCGTGTAATAGTTGTAACGTCGCTTATAAGGATAATAATTTATGACAGAGCCTACTACAGAACAAGCCACGACCTACACGGTTCTATTTGTCGACGACGAGCCGAATATCCTTCGCGCTATTAAGCGTGCGCTGTTCACTATGGACATCACCTTACTGCTTGCTGATAGTGGTGCCAAAGCGTTAGATTTAATGAGTAAACACGATGTTCATGTAGTTATTTCTGACATGAAAATGCCGCAGATGTCAGGTGCGGAATTACTCGAACAGGTCGCTATCAATTATCCCGAGACTTTTAGAGTTGTGCTCACTGGCTATGCCGACATTGAGTCAACAATTAAAGCTGTAAACCAAGGCAAGATACACCGTTACCTGCAAAAGCCATGGGACAACCAAGAGCTTATCGCTGTTGTAGAAGAAGGCTTAGAGCGAGTTAAGTTAAAGGCGGAAAACCTTCGTCTTCAAAAACTAACACGACTGCAAAATAAAAAGCTACGCGACGTAAATGCTTCACTAGAACAAGTGGTTAAAAAGCGCACGCGCCAAATAAAAGCGGCGCTAAATAAAATCGAAAAACACAACCTTGCAATGGAGCAGGTGCTGTTCAACGTGATAAGCATTAACCCTGACATTAATGGTAAGTTTGCCATTGAGGTTAGCGAGTTGGCATCAAAGCTGGCGCGTATTGCTCGGTTAGAGAAAGAAGAAATCAAACAGGTGCGTTATGCTGGCCTTATCTGCGAGCTTGGGTTACTTGGGCTTGAAAGCGAAGATTTTAAGGCGCCATTTTCAAAGCTTAAATATCAACAGCAGCAAAACTATCTATCGCAAACCAAGCAGGCTGCGTTAATACTTGCTCCGGCTCACGAACTACATCAAGTTTCTGACATTATTGAATTTCAGTTCGAGCACTATAATGGCTCAGGCTTGTATAACAAAGTTGCAAAAGAAATACCTGCTGGCGCGCGTATCTTGGCCATAGCCCGAGATTACTGGCGCTTAGTAACTGGCAGAATGAGCGGCATCGAAATGAGCCCTCGCGATGCCAAACTAGAAATGAAAAAGCACAGAAACACCCGCTATGACGGTGAATTTTTGGACCTGTTGCTCGAAGCAGAAGATGTAACGACATCTAAACTGCTTTCTACATCATTGAAAGCCTCGCAGCTCAAAGCAGGCATGGTACTAGCCCAAAATTTGTATAACGATAGTCACATCCTTATCCTTCCCGAGGGACATGTGTTTAGTGATGCCACCATTCAAAAACTCGTACACTTTGAAGAAGAACGTGGAAAAGCGTTTAGTATTCAAATAGAACCAGAAGAGCTTTCTGCTACTATAAGTGAATAAGCTTTAAAGATTACGTGCTGAAAGCAGGATGAGCGATGCATGAATATGCTTCGCTTTGTCTTAGCCTTTTAATTAGGCTGCACTGTCCCCATTGATAAACTAAATGAAATTCCCTAAAGCAAATCTCGGTCTTTTGATTACTCTTTATGACAAGACCGATAGAGAATGATTTGCTGTGCGAACCTTCCGAAGGCATTTATGCTTATCGTTTACGTTCGCCTAACCGACAAAGAAGGCTTTTTGAATGACACATTTTGATTATATATGTATTGGCGGTGGCAGCGGTGGTATCGCATCTGCAAACCGTGCAGCTAAACATGGAAAGAAGGCCGCCATCATTGAAGCGAAAGATATTGGCGGTACTTGCGTGAACGTTGGCTGCGTGCCTAAAAAAGCCATGTGGTACGGAGCACAGGTGGCTGAAGCGATACATCGCTATGCACCTGAATACGGGTTCGATTTGTCGGTAAATCACTTTAGCTGGGACAGCCTAATTGCCAGCCGCCAGGCTTATATTGAGCGTATTCATGCTTCTTACGACCGCGCTCTTACCGCAAATGACGTTACCTTAATTCGCGGTTTCGCGAAGTTTATCGATAACAACACGGTAGAAGTCAACGGCGAAAAGTACACGGCTGATCATATTACGATTGCTGTAGGCGGCCGCCCAATCATCCCAGATATTGAAGGTGCTGAGTACGGTATTGATTCTGATGGTTTCTTTGCCTTAAAAGAGCAGCCGAAACGCGCTGTCGTGGTTGGCGCAGGCTACATTGGAGTGGAATTAGCCGGCGTTCTTCACGCCCTTGGTACAGAATCGCATTTGGTAGTTCGCAAACACGCTCCGCTTAGAAATTTCGACCCTATTATTCACGAAACTTTGGTTGACATGATCCACGCTGAAGGTTGCAAATTGCACGACCATGCTAGCGTAGAGAAAGTGGAAAAAGCTGACGATGGCGAGCTATCAGTACACTTAACCAATGGCGAAGTGTTAAAAGCTGACTGCTTGATTTGGGCGATTGGCCGTAAACCCTCTACCGACAAAATTGATATTGAAAATACCGACGTTGAACTGAACGACAACGGCACGGTTAAGGTCGACAAATATCAAAACACCACGGCAAAGAATGTCTACGCGGTCGGTGATATTACCGGTGAAGCAGAGCTTACTCCAGTGGCAGTTAAAGCAGGTCGCTTGCTAAGCGAACGCTTATTCAACGGCCAAAAAGACGCTCACATGGATTATTCAATGATTCCAACCGTGGTCTTTAGTCATCCACCCATTGGCACTATTGGCTTAACCGAGCCAGAAGCTATTGAAGAATACGG
>JGI12020J13220_1000072_pt1 | contig 11366 bp, 8 predicted proteins | sample DeeseametaMP0901_FD_13220 | JGI IMG/M metagenome (IMG submission 13220)
GTTTTATATAGAAACAGAAAACACTGTGAGTGAAGATGATTTTGCGCTTATCGCTAGTTTCTTACACGACAGAATGACTGAGTCAGTGTTTACGAACACTGAAGAGGCGGCGGTATTATTTGCTCACACCGAAGCTAATACTTTTACCAGTGTAGATGTATTAGGCGAAGGCAAGGACGCGCTAGTTAATGCAAATGTGTCGTTAGGCCTTGCATTGGCTGATGATGAGATTGACTACCTGTTTGATAGCTTTACTAAGCTAGGCAGAAACCCGACTGACGTTGAACTTTACATGTTTGCACAAGCAAACTCTGAACACTGTCGCCACAAAATTTTTAACGCTAGCTGGACCATTGATGGCGAGGACCAAGAGAAGTCGCTGTTTAAAATGATCAAAAACACCTACGAGTTGTTACCTGATCATGTGTATTCAGCTTACAAAGATAACGCAGCGGTAATGGAAGGGTGGCAAGCAGGTCGTTTCTTCCCGAACCCGCAGTCACACCAATACGAATACCATCATGAAAATATTGATATTTTGATGAAGGTAGAAACCCATAATCACCCAACGGCAATTTCACCTTTCCCAGGTGCGGCAACAGGCTCTGGTGGTGAAATCCGTGATGAAGGTGCTACTGGTCGTGGTTCAAAACCTAAAGCGGGTTTGGTTGGTTTTACCGTATCTAACTTACGTATTCCTGGTGCTGAACAGCCGTGGGAATTCGAATACGGCAAGCCACAGCGCATTGTAAGCGCCCTTGATATTATGCTTGAAGGCCCACTAGGTGGCGCAGCGTTTAACAACGAATTTGGTCGTCCTGCGCTACTGGGTTATTTCCGTACCTTTGAACAAGAAGTCAATAGCTTCAACGGTGTTGAAGTGCGCGGCTATCACAAACCTATTATGTTAGCTGGTGGTTTAGGTAATATTCGTCGCGAGCATATTGAAAAAGGCGAAATTACGGTAGGCGCTAAGCTTATTGTGCTTGGCGGCCCTGCAATGAACATTGGTCTTGGCGGCGGTGCAGCCTCATCAATGGCATCTGGCCAGTCAAACGAAGATTTAGACTTCGCTTCAGTACAGCGAGACAACCCTGAAATGGAGCGTCGCTGTCAGGAAGTGATTGATGCATGTTGGCAGCTAGGGGATAAAAACCCTATTCAGTTTATCCACGATGTGGGCGCAGGTGGTCTTTCAAATGCACTGCCTGAGCTGGTTAATGACGGTGGCCGCGGCGGTAACTTTGAACTTAGAAAAGTATTGTCAGATGAGCCAGGTATGACACCTCTGGAGCTATGGTGTAACGAATCTCAAGAGCGCTATGTTTTATCTGTCGCGCCTGAAAATATGCCAGTGTTCGAAGCAATTTGTGCCCGCGAACGCGCGCCGTTTGCTGTGGTTGGTGAAGCCACTGTCGAGCAGCACCTCAACCTGAACGACAGCCAGTTTGACAACAAACCTATCGATATGCCTCTTGATGTACTTTTAGGCAAGCCGCCTAAAATGCACCGCGACGTAAGCTCGACCAAGGTTAGCTCGCCAGCGCTAAACGAGGCAGGCATTACCTTAAGTGATGCAGCAAATCGCATTTTATCTTTGCCTACCGTGGCAGAGAAAACCTTCCTTATCACCATTGGCGACCGTTCGGTTACCGGCCTTGTAAGTCGCGATCAAATGGTAGGCCCATGGCAGGTGCCAGTGGCAGATATGGCGGTTACTGCAACAGCGTTTGACACCTACCACGGTGAAGCGATGTCGATGGGTGAGCGTACGCCTGTCGCGTTACTATCGCACGGCGCGTCTGCACGTCTTGCTGTGGGTGAAGCGTTAACCAATATTGCCGCAGCAAACATCGGCGATATTAAGCGCATTAAACTGTCAGCAAACTGGATGGCAGCAGCTGGACACCCAGGTGAAGATGCGGGTCTTTATGAAGCGGTTAAAGCAGTGGGTGAGGAGCTTTGCCCAGAGCTAGGCCTAACCATTCCTGTGGGTAAAGACTCTATGTCTATGAAAACGGCATGGAATGACAACGGTGAAGATAAAGCGGTGACTTCTCCGCTGTCACTGGTTATTTCAGCGTTTGGTGCAGTAAAAGATATTCGCAAAACCCTAACGCCTCAGCTACGTACAGACAAAGGCGCAAGTCGCTTGCTGCTACTCGATTTGGGCGAAGGGAAAAATCGCTTGGGCGCGAGCTGCCTGGCACAAGTCTATACTCAGCTTGGTGATAGCCCAGCAGATGTGGTCTCTGCAACTCGCCTTAAAGCCTTTTTTGACGCAATGCAGACGTTAATTGAAAAAGGTTTGGTGTGTGCATATCACGACCGTTCAGACGGTGGCCTGTTTACCACCGTTGCTGAAATGGCCTTTGCTGGTAAAACAGGTGTAAGCATTAACCTTGATAGCCTAGTTGGAAACGACATTGCCGTATTGTTCAATGAAGAACTAGGTGGCGTAATCCAAGTGCTTGAAAGCGATATGGATGCCGTTAACGCAGTACTGACTGAATTCGGTTTAACTGAATTGACTCACGATATCGGTACGCTTAATAGCACCGACATGATTGAGTTTAGTCGCGGTGGCGTTGCTGTACTTGCAGATAGCCGCGTATCAATGCGTACAACGTGGGCACAAACCACGTTTGAAATGCAGAAACTGCGTGATAACCCTGAGTGTGCTGAACAAGAACACGCGGCAAAGCAAGATGCTGCCGACCCAGGTTTGCATGCTGCGTTGTCTTATGATGTAAACGAAGACGTAGCAGCGCCCTATATTGCCAAAGGCGTTAAGCCAAAAGTGGCGATATTAAGAGAGCAGGGCGTAAACTCGCATCTAGAAATGGCGGCTGCATTTACCCGTGCAGGCTTTGATGCTATCGATGTGCACATGAGTGACGTGTTGGCTGGTCGCATTACCCTTGAACAGTTTGCGGGCCTTGCGGCTTGTGGCGGTTTCTCTTACGGCGATGTATTAGGTGCAGGTGAAGGTTGGGCGAAATCTATATTGTTCAACAGCATGGCTCGCGACCAGTTTGAAGGCTTCTTCAACCGTAACGATACGTTCAGCTTAGGTGTGTGTAACGGCTGTCAGATGCTATCGAACCTTAAATCACTGATTCCAGGTACTGAGCATTGGCCACATTTCGTGACCAACCAGTCGGCGCGATTTGAAGCTCGTGTTGCAATGGTCGAAGTGATGGAGTCTAAGTCTGTGCTGCTTGATGGCATGGCAGGTTCGCGTATGCCTATTGCTGTGTCGCACGGTGAAGGTCAGGCTGAATTTGCCAATGACAACGCGCTGTCACAAGTAGGCGCGCAGGTGGCGATGCGTTACGTAGACAACTACGGCAAGCCAACCATGCAATATCCGGCAAACCCGAATGGTTCACCGCAGGGGATCACAGGTCTAACTTCACTAGACGGACGCAGCACCATCATGATGCCGCACCCTGAACGTGTATTCAGAGCCGTGGCAAACTCGTGGCGTCCAGACGATTGGCAAGAAGATGGTGCGTGGATGCGTATCTTCAGAAATGCCCGTAAATTTGTTGGGTAACAAAGCACTGTTGGTTCGATAAAAACAGGGGGAAACCCCTGTTTATCTTTCGAAAAAATACTGTTTAATAAACGTTCATACCATAAATAGGTGTCAAAGCTTTGGCAAAGTGTCAAAAATCTGATTTTTGCCCTTGTCATCAGTTTGTCACTGATCTATTGTAGTGCAAGCAAGGAATGCAATTAGGTTACAGGAGTTGAGTTAGGGTTGTACCAGTGAAAGGCATGTGCCGGCTGGTTTAAATAATAAGAGACGACCGATGAATCGTTCTTCTAAAGGGTTTGGCTTAACCGGAGTGGCTGTAGCTGTAGTGCTGATGTTCGTAACTGCTGTTTTTAGCACATCTGCGAAGTCTGCCGAAGCTCCAACAACGCTAAGTGTGCAGTCTTCAGTTAAGTAGTCTGAAAGAAAAATTCTAACGCCCGTATCAAGTTGCTTGATACGGGCGTTAATCATTAGGGGACAATAAAAACGTTCAGCATATAGCGCTTCATGAGAAAAGCCTAAAAGCTACACCTAAAGACAAGCCCAAAAAAGCAAAGCTGACTCAACGAGTTATTGCCTCTCATTTTATCCTTTCTTATTTTTTTCTCTGTTAATTAATTTCTGCTGCGGATGCTTTTTCAAAAGCACATATGTAGCACCAAAGCCTCCGTGCATGGGTTGAGCCGTATGGTAGGCAATGACTTCGTCTAGTTCTCTTAGCCAATGGTTAACATAACTTTTTTTCAAAGCGGGAAAGGGTTTGCTATTTTCACCTGTTCCATGTTTTATGAGCAGTGCACGAACCCCGCGTTCGTGACTAGATTTAATGGTGCTATAAATCAGGTCTCGGCTTTGTTCTAAGGTTTTCCCTGAAAGTGTTACGTTGGCCTCTAGAGGGTATTTACCAAGGCGAAGTTTTTTAAAAACGCCGTCTTGAATACCTGGCTGCTGGAAGTGTATGAAATTATCAGGAGGTACCGGCTTCACGCCTTCCATGCTCAGTGGGTTAGCGAGTTTTTCGCGGACGCTTAACTGCCTAGCCGCTCGTTTTTGTTTTTCAGCGAGCGCCTTTACAGGATCGTGTAATAAAGCCTTATCATCTGAAGCGATTGGTTTTACATCTTGCATTTCTGCAAAAAACGAATCGATATCGTCGTTTTCAAATTGGCTCATATTAATCCCCGTATAAGCTACTTCTCTATCTTTTATACGCTATTTCAGCCCCGTTGGTCTATGGAGCATAACCGCTTGATATATCACCGGTCGCAACGAATAGCAGCACCGCCGATTGCAGTGTAATTATAAAGTGGGGATTAAATTCCAAAAATCATCGTTTAGTAAATGGCACCAGGTTCCGCTAAAGCTTCAATAGCATCCCATTCTTCTTCAGAAAATGGGCACTGCACAGCTGTTTCGGCACAACTATCAGCGTTATCAGGTGGGGGGAAATCGAAAGTCATAATGCTCTCCTGTTTTGAAGAGTATTACTTAAATTGGCTAAATTACAACCAAAGTATAATAAATTCTTCAATATTACAGGCGACGGTGTGTATAAGCATCTTTACTAAAAAGCAGAAACGTTGCGCAATTAATGGCGTCCCCAGCTGGAATCGAACCAACATCTAAGCCTTAGGAGGGCCTTGTTTTATCCATTAAACTATGGGGACCTAATGCGTAGGGAGTTTTATTATACGTAGTTCGGGAAAATACGAAACCCTTTGTCAACAAGGTGCAGCGCTATGAGAAGAATGTCTCTGTCATTGACGTGAAAGTAATGAGCCCGTGGCCTGGTTTTCTAATGCATATAAAAAGCCCTCGTAGATACGAGGGCTTTGGCTATGGTCAGCGTATTTTTAAATATCAAAGTGTACCGCTAGTCTCGTAAATCTAAAGAGCAGTGTATGGGGATTGTTCAATTTGATAATTTTATATGCCGCTGTTGGATAAAACAGCATGTTTTGTTGAACAAAATCCCTACGATAGTTTGGATTCTAACAAAAACGAATTGAAGTAAAAGATTATAGTTACACTTTATTCAATGCTTGAAGTAATTGATGTTCGATACATTTCCAAAGGCAATTATTTCACTTAGATGACGAAAGTACTATATAAACTGGGAACTCTAAACTGTTTAAGGCAGATCGAGAAAGACTATTTTTTTACTACAAAATCGTGTTCTTGAATGTTTGCGATAATTCCTGCACCTTCGTTTACTACTAGAGACGAATTACCGTAGGCACTACTCACTACAAATTTGCCAGGATATAGCGAGTACTGTAAGTATTTACGGCCACGGTTATCGACAATCTCTTTAGCTTGATAAAGGTATAGTTCATCTTTTTCAGAAATGCCATTGTCTCTGCCTAAAGATACAGAAATTTTATCGCCGGCAACATTAATCACTCTACCTGTCATTGGCTGGCATGCAGTGGCTTCTTTTATGTCTTCAATCGCTTCTGCTATTGTCGCGTTGACNGTTTGCCCATAAAGCGACTGCCAAAANTTCGTCGAAAATTCATCTACATCTTCGAATCTGTCGAATGTCCATTCTCCTTGATTCTGATAAGACTTAGTCAACAACAGGCCTCCATTAATGCCGTCATAGACTTGAATGGTCATAGCAAAGGAGCGTCGAGAAGTACCCTCACGCCACGGTGTAAAAGCCGAAGCCTCTTCCCGTGTCACGCTTAAATCATCTATCATGCCCACCAGCACAAATTGAGTATTACTTTGCGCTGAAAGCGTGCGTACATTTTGGTCAGTATATCGACTGTCAAATTTTGCAGTATGTGGCGCGATATAGATAATATCTAGGTTTTCAGTTTTATTTCGCATGGCCTGCGCTAACTGATGGGTGAATGAAGCATCGAAGTTGGGAATATTACCCTGTGTTAGTTGCGCTCTGTTACGTACCCTGAAATGTGTGGTAGCGAAATGTTTTTGGTCATTTTGTGCGGCACACACTTTTCCTCTTGGAAAAATGTCAGCGCGAATACTTACCGTAATCACATCGCCGCTATAAACTTCATCAACCAGTTCCAGTTGTTCAACTTCGCCGGTAGAGCGAATGGTCATCTCTTCATTTTTAAGAAGACCATTTGTAAGCTTCGCGACACTATGAACTGATGCGCCTGCAAAAAGCATGGCTTGCTTAAGTGCCTCTTGGGTAGCCGCATGTCTGGCAGTTTCCTTATCGCCATTTCGCACCACTGCCTGTCCTGTAGCCTCGTACCACACGGCATTTGCTTGCCCAACCAAAAATGCAAACAGGCAAATTACCGCCACGACAGCATTTAAAATAGTTACCAGCGTTGTTTTGCTAATATGTCGCACCGCACACCTCTGGAGGTTTTTGTCTAACTGCGCTATGCAAAGCGCCCGCTTTATAAAGCGAAGTATGCGAAAAGAGTGCCAATTGATGTGGTTTCATCGCCATTAAATCAATCGGGCGCATATCTTGCACATATCTTGCAACGCGTATCTTGCTAAAGGTTTGTAAAAAGCGTCAGTTTAAATACGTCAAAATCTGCTACCGCGAGTATGGCAGTATCTCGTAGTTACAAGGCTGCCACCGACGAGAGCAGCGTAACTACACATTTGATTTTATTAATAATGTAATTTGGAAATGAAACTATGTGCTTGAAAAAAATACATAAATCAAAATCGCTGCTGCTGTCTTGCTTTCTTGGTTTAACAATAAGCACTGGTGGATGCGGCATTATTGATAAACACGTTGAGTGGGAAACAATAGAACCAGAAAGCTATCCCGTGCTCAAGGCGGTAGGCTATGCGCCGATTTCTTCTCAGCATGGCGAAAGCGACAGCATGAAGCTTATAATGGCGATGAAAGCGTCAAAATTAGATGCATACCGAGAGCTCACTGAACAAGTCTATGGTCAAAAAATTGAAGGCAATCAGTCTCTGTCTCACTTGGTTATAGATAGCGAAACATTGCGAGCATCTGTAGAGGGGGTCATTAGAGGCGCTGAAGTCGTAAAAGCCTATCCGGTAGGTGAAGATACATACGTCACCGAACTCGCTTTAGATATGCAGCAGGTTTACGATATATATCTGTCGACCGCAAAACCGCGCCGAGTAAAGGATGTTAAGTATTATTAAACGTTAGCGAAAGGGGAGTTTGCGCAAGTGGCTGTATCGTGAAGTCTTAAAACATGCGCAAATTCACAGAGATATAATTTACTTTTACCGGTTAAGGCTTAATAGTTAAAGCTCGCTGAGTGGGGGTTACTGAAATCGCAAAAAATTAGGCGCTCACTCCCGACCCTAAAGTCCCGCCTTTCGGCTTTCCTTTTTTGTCATAGGTGAGCGATTCTTTGGCACGAACTTCCATCATCAAGTTACGTAAGTGTGTGAGGCGTAGCTGTCCTTGCTCTACGGCTTTTTGATTGACNTGTGTGCGGTATTTGCAATCGTCCAGAAGTTTCTTTGCATTAGNCATTAATGCTTCATCTTCTTCTGACATTGAGCCTTGATCGCTAATTGTGCGCTCAATGCTTCCATCGAGAGCCTGAATAGACGTTAACAGTGCTGTCTTTTCGTCTAATAAGTTCATTAAAGATTCTGCGTCTCGCGAACTGATAAGTTGCAATTCTTTTTCAAGCAATACGGCAAGTGAAGACAGTTGCTCCACTTGCTTTATTAGTGCTTGTGTCAATTGGCTTGCTTGTTCAGTCACGTTAGCTCTCTTCTTATTAGTTACGAGTTTTGTCGCTCACTATTTAGCGCCAAAAATCTCACCTTCTAGTTTTGCAATCTTGTTGGCAAGCACTTCAGGATTAACTTTATACTCGCCACTTTGAATCGCTCGCTTAAGGCGATCGACTTTATCTTGGTTCACAGGCGCTTCCGAACCTTTCTTCTGAACCTGGTTGAGCTGCTGAGCAGATTGCGTCAACGATACAGAATCCTGACGCGGAACTGATGCGGTTTGCGCAGCCTGTGTTGATGCCTGCTGTGGAGATTGCTGCGTTTGGTTTTGCTGCGCAACCTTTCCATTATCAACGGGTGTTTTCGGTAACCCATTGTTTATATTGTTAATTGCCATAATTAGTCCTCACTACTTTTTCGCCTCTGTAAAGTATATCGGCCTTTTGGCTAATTTCTTTAGCTAAATTGTGAACAAAAAAGTAGATATTCGCTGCCTCGTTTATAAGTGTATCACGACTTCTTCAGGGCTTGCGACTCTTGCTATCACCGCCTTTTGGCTACTGGCATTAATTACCTTAATATTGTCACCAACAACACCGTCTTGCTGAGCGATTCCGGCTGTTTTCACTTCCATACCTGCTACCTCAGCAGTTATGGTAATTCTGTCGCCTTTGCACACAAAGCATAGCATATTTGACTGTATAGCTTGTCCGTCAGTCACTCGGCGTTTTATTCTAGCCCCAATAAGTGCTTCTAGCTCAGTAAATGCGGTATGGCGTAATCGTCTTACATCAACTTTTGCCAGAGAGAGATTCGATGATGTCAGTACGGTTCCTGGACTTATTGCGCCTTGAGTGACAACAATTTCTTTGGTACGCGTTACTTGCCCGCTGGTAAAAAGGTACCATTCATTATTTCTACAGCTCACTCTAACTGATATATACGATTGGCTCAGCGCTTCTTGCGACGCATTGTATTCGAACCCAGTTGGGCAGTCAGGAATATTTATCCTATCGTCTATCTTCACAATAGACACATCAATGCTAGTATCCTGCGTATTATCAGCAAGTTGAGTTATTAGGTATTGTTTTGCGCCTTCTTCAACCTGTTTGTGATTGGTTTGTGTCGCCAAGCAGTTCATAGAAAGCACACTGAAAACGGTCAATGACAGTAATCGTGTGAATGTAAGGCGCGTTTTGGCGTTCATATTTTTCATCATGACTTTTCGTGTTCAGTTTACAAGTTATTGACTATGCTTAATACGGCCGGTTTGCTTAGTGCAAATAAATAACAGCCAAAGTAAATCCATAAGGTTTACAAGCACGAGCGTCAACGCAGGATCATTGACTAAGTTAAGGTATAAACCCTACTAAAGACTGAAAAATGCTATTTAGTGTCATTTTTCTGTCGTTTGACCTGCAAAAATTTAGTGATATTGTCTATCTTTATCATAAGAGGCAATGATCATGCCCAGTATTACTTAGAGGTGACCTATGTCGGGGATTTTAGATTCAGTAAACCAGCGCACGCAGCTTGTTGGGCAGAATCGCTTAGAGTTGCTGCTGTTTAGACTGAACGGCCGCCAACGCTTTGGAATTAACGTTTTTAAAGTGCGGGAAGTGCTTCAGTGTCCTCCGCTAACAGCAATGCCGAAATTAAACCCGTTGGTTCGTGGTGTGGCGCACATCCGTGGTCAAACCATATCGGTCATTGATTTAAGTATGGCAACACGCGGCCGTAAAATTGAAGATCTCTCTAATGCCTTTATTGTCATTGCGGAATATAACCGTTCAGTTCAGGGCTTTTTGGTGGGTGCCGTAGAGCGTATTATCAACACCAATTGGGATGCGATCATGCCGCCACCTCAAGGCACCGGCAGAGCAAGCTATTTAACGGCGGTGACTGAAGTTGAAAATGAACTTATTGAAATTCTAGACGTTGAGAAAATTTTAAATGAAATTTCTCCGTTGAATGCCGAAGTAAGTTCAGAGGTGGCAGAAGGTCTGACAACCGAAGGCCAAGAGAATAAAATTATCTTTATTGCAGATGACTCTGCGGTAGCGAGAAACCAAGTTAAAAAGGCCCTAACTTCACTAGGCTTAGAAATTGAGCTAGCTAAAAACGGTCTTGAAGCATTAAACAGGCTTAAAGAAATTGCGGAAGAGTATGGCGATGTAACGAACCGTGTAGGCGTGCTGGTCTCAGATATCGAGATGCCAGAAATGGACGGCTATACACTAACCGCCGAAATTAAGAATACGCCTGAACTTCAAAAGCTTCATGTTGTATTGCATACGTCGCTCAGTGGTGTCTTCAACCAAGCTATGGTGCAGAAAGTAGGGGCTGATGACTTTATCGCGAAATTCCACCCCGATGAACTTGCTACCGCGGTACAAAAGTGGCTAATGACTGAGTGCGAATAACGGAGCAAGATTGGATTGGCTAATAAAGACGTTTCGCCAGCAAGTTACCTCAAGTTTAGAGAGTTTTTGGAAAAGCAATGCGGCATAGTATTAGGTGATAATAAACAATACCTGGTGCGCAGCCGTTTAGCTTCATTACTCTATAAGCATAAGTATGAGTCTGCTGACGAACTGATTGACGTGGTTGTGAAAGGGTTCGACAGAACCTTACTACAGAACGTTATTGACGCAATGACCACAAACGAAACGTTGTGGTTTCGAGACAACTATCCCTTCGATTTACTTGTAAAAGAGTTACTACCAACACTATCGGCAAAAAATCAGAAGCTTCGCATATGGAGTGCCGCTTGTTCGTCTGGACAAGAGCCTTATTCTATTGCGATGTCTGTACTTGAATATCAGCGCCAAAGGCCAGGTGCATTAAGAGCGGGTGTTGAAATTGTTGCTACAGATTTATCGTCAGAAATGCTGCAAAAGTGTGAGTTAGGTATTTATGACGAACTGTCCCTTGCAAGGGGATTGTCCCCGCAAAGGAGACAGGCCTTTTTCCAGCAAAATGATAGCGGGCTTATGCAGGTAAAACCCGACGTTCGTCGGATAGTAAGCTTTAGAAGTCTAAATTTACTTTCGAGCTATGCAGCACTTGGCCGCTTTGATATCGTTTTTTGCCGTAATGTTTTGATTTATTTCTCGGCCGAAGTAAAACAACGCATCCTGCAACAAATTGCCGG
>JGI12020J13220_1000073_pt1 | contig 11256 bp, 8 predicted proteins | sample DeeseametaMP0901_FD_13220 | JGI IMG/M metagenome (IMG submission 13220)
GTACTTTCATAACTAGCAAGAAGACTATTCACTTGTTGTTGCTGCTGCATACTCATTGCGTCAATCAGGGCATAGCCATCGCTTCGACTTTCATCAGCTTTAAACGCAAAAGGAGCCGCGAACCACAATACAGTAACTAAACAAACGCTTGCGGCTATTGCCATCCACTGTTTTGCTGTAACCGTAGATGATGAAGCGTCGTCTTGTGAAGCGTCGCCTTGCTGCGATGTTATGCCGAGTTCAATACCTCGCCACAAATCTCGTTCTGGCTGCTTCTCTTTTGATATCTCAGAAATATGCTGAGCAAGCTTGTCGTCAAAATTACTCATCATCGACTCCCATAAAATCTTTCAATAATTGCTTAGCACGGAAAAATTGTGCTTTGCTTGAGCCCACTGCCATGTTCAACATGCTGGCAATGTCTTCATGCCTGTAACCTTCAATTGCATGGAGGACAAAAACCATTCTGGCTCGCTCGGGTAAGCGAATAACTAATGCNTCTAAATCCACATCGGTGCTGTTTTCTTCAGCCGGCATCTCGTTAATGCCGCTGTTTTCCAAATTAAACATCCGCTGCACCCAACCTTTCTGCTTGCGCATATAAGAGATGGTAATGTTTGCCGTAACGCTGTGTAACCACGTGGAAAATTGGCTTTGCCCATCAAAATTAGCAAGCTTTTTCCATAGCTGAATAAAGACTTCTTGCGAAGCATCTTCTGCCATTCCCTTTTCACCTGTAAGCCGGTAACAAAGCGCGTAGACTCGCCCAATATGTTCATCGTAAAGGGACCGAAACGCCTGCTTATCGCCCTTTTTCGCTTTAGATATCAGCTCATTTTCGCTTTTATTACCAAACACCACATTGGCGTGTACAACACGTTGTTGTGTGTGTTCCATTCTTTTCTCTTTGTTATTTGTGGTGCTGATTAGCATTAGCACTTGTTAGTGTTATAAGGTTAGTCGTACCCTATAGTAGAAAGGTTTAAATGCACAAAAATATTTTTTGGAGATGCCATGTCTACCTCATTTTCTGTTAACGCTCTGTTTGCTGGAAAACCTCAGCCGCTAGGCCCTCGTGGGGCACCAAGCAGTATTGTTAAAGCCCCCGTCGACGCGTTAACGGTGCATATGGACAGAACCGATGAAGACGAACAGGCCAACAAACGGCTTCACGGTGGACCGGAGAAAGTGCTGCATCAGTTCAACCCGACCAACTATCTGACATTAAGAAAGCATTTTCCTGAAGGCGAATTTTCGCTGGGCAGCATTGGCGAAAACATCAGTGTAGAGGGCATGGACGATGCTACCGTTTATATCGGCGATATATGGAAGTTCGGCGAGGTAGAACTGCAAGTAAGCGCACCCCGTGCCCCTTGCAATAAAATCTCGCAACGCTTCGAAGTGCCCAATTTAGATAGATTTGTCGGAGAACGAGGTATCACTGGCTGGTATTACCGGGTTATTAAAACCGGAACCATCAGTGTTGGCGACGAAGTAACACTACTGCACCGTGAGGACGATACCGTTAATGTTCACACCCTAATGCAATGCGCCCATACCAAAGCAGACAAAGCCCTGGCCCAAAAGCTAGCGAATCTTGAGGCGCTTGATGACGAATGGCGCGGAAAATGCCAAAAAATTGCGGATAAGATTGCGGATAAATAAGCCATTTATCCGTAGCTTAAATTAAAAAGACGCCTGTTCACCTTCATTCAAAATAACCCAAGGCATTGCAGGGTTTAGCTGCTTCTTCATTTTCATAAGACGAAATAGCGCAGAATGTGACGTCTTGTCACCCATCATCCAGCTGGCATTTCCATAGCCCCAAGGCACTACGGCTTTACAGCCTAGGTCTTGGGCCGCAACAATGGCATCTTCTGGCGTAGTATGTACCTTGCGATACCATTTAGGTGAGGTTTCGCTGAAATAAGACGCTATAGGTAACAGGCAAACATCTATTTCACCAAAGCGCGCTTTAATATCCATGAAGTGCGGTGAATATCCCGTATCCCCCGCAAAGAACAATGTTTTGCCTTCACTCTCAAATACCCAACCACCCCACAGTGTCGCATTGTCGTCCTCGTACAAATAAGGCACCCAAATTCGGTTACTGAAATGATGGGCCGGCACGAAGTGGATAGAGGTTTTGCCTACGTTTTTGCTGGTATACCACGCCATTTCTTTAATGGTGTAGCCTCTATTAGGGAAGTGCTCTGCGAAACCTAACGGAACAAGATATTCGGGCTTTGTGCCTAATTCGGCAATATCGGCTTTATTGAAATGATCATAGTGAATATGGGAATAAACCACAGCATCGGTTTGTGCGAGTTTGTCTTCACCTACCTCAGCGGGTTCGTTGCGGCTGAACCCCTCCGCCAATCGAAAAGCCCAATTGACGGGCCAATCAAACTGCCCAAACACAGGGTCAATAAGTATTTGCTCACCACTTGCGGTGTTAAGTAAAAAACTTGCGTGCCCTAACCAGGTGACATTAAAGCCGGTGTGCGAGTTCACTGTCGGGTTGTTGCCAACGAACTGACAATTTTGCATGTCACTTTCACATTCAATATCGGCAGACGCTGGGTAGCAATCATTAGTGCACGTGACGGGGTATGCTTTAAAACTGTCGTAAATATTGCTGAATCTGTCCTCATACCCAGGCTCATTGGCGTGCTTGATTACAGCATTTTCACCTTCTATCTGAGTAACATGATTAGAGCTGGCGCAACCAGTAACGACACTTCCTGCTACTACTAGCGACGCCGACAACGTCGTTAACTTCTTTAAACTCATTACCATTTTTAAGATCGTGTCCTTGTAGCTCCAACCTAGGAGGCAAAGCGCTTAGTTGACTGCTGCGTCTATGCTTTATTTACTCAATTGTGCAGACATCAAGAGCACCGCAGTTTAGCGCAAGCACTAAGATAGCTGTTAACCGTTATTGTAAAGCGAGAAACCATCAGCACCACAGTAAATTTGTAACAATATAAAAGCGCGCGTTAGCGGCCGCATTTATCGTCACAAACCGATTAGTTGCAAATGATAACTATTATTAATAGTATGTTTAAAATTCTTTCCTGAAGCCATTATGCGTAAAACCCGAATACTCATTGTTGAAGATGACGCGACGTTAAGTGAACAAATCACACAGCTGTTGCAGTCTAGAGGATTTGACACTCGCCACGAAAGTGACGGTAATGCTGGATTACAAGCTGTGCTTGAGGAGAACTTTGACCTTGTGTTACTCGACATACGCCTTCCCTCTTTAAACGGCTTGTCGCTGTTAAACCAATTAAGGCAAATAAAGCAAACCCCGGTGATGATGATCACCGCGTCAGGTGCCGAGCAAGAAAGGATTGAAGGCTACCGTAAGGGCGCAGATGACTACTTACCCAAGCCCTTCAATTTTACTGAAATGATGCTTCGCATCGACGCACTGTTGCGACGCAGCAAAACACTAAACGACTCAGGCACGCAAAAGTCGGAAATCATTGTTGATGTGCTTTATTTAAATCGCATTCAGCAAGTTACCAAATACCACTCAAGACTACTCGAATTCACGCCAATACAATTTAAGCTTCTTTGGATGTTAGTAGATAACAAAGGGGAAACGTTGAGCAAAGCATTTCTTTATCACAGCGTGCTTAACAAACCCTTTTCGAGGTACGACCGAAGCTTAGATATGCATTTGTCTAGAGTACGCAAAAAGCTCGTTGAGACTGGCATGCCCCCTGAACGCCTTGCCACTGTCCACGGCCAAGGATATCGCTTTTCGTGAAAAATAAACTGCTATGGCGACTGTGCGCATTTATTGCCGTTGGTACTGTTCTGTTATTTTGGGCCATCGCGTGGCTTACCAATCATACCGAGACCAGCATGAGTTTTATCGATAAAGCTCATCAAGAAACCCTTTATTCCTATGGTCAAGAAGCGGAGAAAATCTACCTGGAGGATGGAGAACAAGCGTTAGCTGCTTTTTTGCAAGAAGTGAAGACAAAAGAGGACACATGGCTTGCCGTAGTTAACTCCCAAATGACCACATTCGCTAACACCCAAATGTTAGATGAGTTTGTTGACCGATTTCAAATAGGCCGCAGCCCCGAATGGAAAATACATTTATACTTTTCTGAAAACCCTGTGATGGAAGTCCCCTTCGTCGATGACAATACGCACTTTTTAATTCAACTTCCACAGCGTATGCGCCCAGGTTCGTTATTGCTCGCCACACGCTTAACGCTTCAAATTGCATTACCTCTAGTGATATTAAGTCTGTTGAGTTTTATGCTGTATCGACACCTAATGACGCCACTAAAGCAATTAGAAAATGCCACAAAAGATTTCGCAAATGGCAATTTAGAAGCCCGTGCAATGGCTGCAATGCCCAAGCGAAATGACGAACTTACTGGGCTTGCCCAAACGTTCGACAAGATGGCCCAAAGAACCAGCAGTCTCATTTATAATCAAAGAAGTTTGCTTGCTGATCTCTCTCACGAGCTTCGCACGCCTCTTGCCCGCATTGATATGGCAATAGACTTTGTAGAGCAAGACATTAATCGTGAACAAGCACTTTCACGCCTGCGTTATGAAGCGAGCACGATGAGAGAGCTTGTTGAAGATACCCTAACCTTTGCATGGCTAAATACAGAATCGCCACAATTGAACAGCGATGACTTTGACTTGGTAGAACTTATCAATGTTATTTGTGAAGATGCGCGGTTTGAATACCCTGATAGAACCTTGCATGTCGACACACCTGAATGCGCGAATATTGAAAAGAGCAGCCAGCTTGCTTTGGGGCAGGCGTTAGAAAATATTATTCGTAATGCTTTGCGTCATACCCCTGAGCAAAGCAAAGTGAGTTTAACGCTGACCAGCGATAATAATAACTATGTTATCACGGTTACAGACGAAGGCACCGGCGTCCCTGAATCAATGCTAGACGCCATATTCGAACCTTTTTTCAGGGTAGACAAGGCACGGGCAGCCAAAAACTACGTACATGCCGCAAAGCGCTCTGGCTTTGGTCTTGGGCTTGCACTGGCGAAACGTCAAATTGCCGCTGTGGGCGGCGACATTTCGGCGATAAATCGCGCTGCACTAATCAAAGGCAACGCATTACATAGAGACGCTAGTGCTACAAAGCAAACAGGGCTAGTCGTTACCATTACCCTGCCTAAGTCTTTTAATGCTGCTTTCGCAAATTGAGAAGTCTCTGCACACCAAGTAGTGTGCCAGTATAAACTAAGATACAGCAAAGCAAGCTTACCAGCCCTGCGATGGTCTGCCCTATAAAGCCAAAGTATTCTCCCGTGTGCAAAAAGCGGGAAGTACCCCAAGCCTGACTCCCTTTGGGCCAATCGGTTTTGTAAAGTGTCCTAGTGATGTCACCGGTTCCCGTGTCGAAATACAGTGAATACGCTAACTCTTGCCTGTGCCCTATACTTTTATCGATATAAAACCGTGCAACACCCTCACTTTTGCCAATTTCCATCCACATGGAATACCAATCCTGATAGCCATTTTCATTGGCGTGTTGCTGAGCTTTGGTAAATAGCGTGTCGTAACTGACAACGTCGGCGTCTAGCGTCTCAGGCATAGCTTTCTTTTCGCGAGTAGGGACTTGTTCACCGTACATTCCATACAATGCTTTGTTTGCCCACTCAAAATAAAACAGGGTAGCCGTTAGTCCAATCACAACTAAAAAAGGCAGTGACCACATACCAAAAACAAAATGCCAATGTCGGCGACGGTGCTGTTTATTAGTGTACTTTTGCCGTAACCACATTTGCTGCTTTAAGGATTTTTTCGATATGTGTTTGGGCAACCATATGATGACTCCCGATAACAGCAAAAAAATAAAAATAAGATTGCTATAAGCCGTTATGGTTTTGCCAATTAATTGGTAATCCCCTTCCATTAAAAGATATCGATGCAGGTCAGTTATGACATGAAATGCTTCTTCAACGACCCCTTCTCCTTCTCTTAATATATCTCCGGTATAGGGGTGAATAAGATAGCTGTGTTCGCCGGCCCATGCGGGAATTGCCGCTCCCTCGCTATTGACCCATCGAACAAAAATATGCGCTTCGTTAGGATGCTTTTCACGAAGTATTGCTACAACCCGCTCAGTCGAGATTACCGACTTTTCGATATCAATCGTTTGTGCATAAGCCATTTCACTTAGCTCTTTGAACTGGCGCTCGTAAGTGAGTAATACACCGGTAAAAGCCATAATGAAAACGACAATGCTGGCCAATAAGCCAGCAAAGAGGTGGGCCCAAAAGACCCACCTTTTAAACGTGGAAAAGTTCATCTAAAGGCGTTGCTTAGAAATCGTAAGTCACAGACAAACGAATATCTCGTCCAGCTTCTTGCGGACCAATAACGCTTGGGAATACTTCGCTGTAGTCACCCACACTTGAATGGTCGATATACGCTTCATCAAACAAGTTCGTTACCGCCAGATTTAAGCGAAGGTCGTTTGTGACTTCCCACTCGCCATAAATATCCACTAGGGTATAGTCTGCTTTGTTAAGTGAATAAAGCGAGTCGGTCCAACCGTTTTCCAAGGCCTGATGTAGTGTATCTATGTTGATGTCGTCAACCATAGTGATGTTAAAGCCAACGCTAATGTCTGCAGTAACGGTGTAATCTGCACCAAGTACCCACGTATCACCGCGACTATTACCTAAGCCAACAAACTCGTATCCGTTAATATCGATGCTGTTATAGGGTACGCTGTACAGATCTTCACGAGGCATCAATTCAACATCTACGCTTGAAAACCCAAAGTACACGTCAACAGAGTCCCAGCGATACGCAAGGTTAAACTCTACGCCAGATGATTCTAGGTCGCCGATATTATTAAATACCGAGTTGCCTTGATAACCGCTAAATAGCACATCATCAATAGTAGATTCATAGGCGCTAAGGCGCGCATTAAGGTTATTCGCGCTGTATTCGATTGACGCTTCAATATTAGTGACAGTTTCAGGCACCACGTCACTGGCAACAACGGGAACGTCCTCACCATCATATAAGTATTCGTCAAGCGTGAAACCATCACCAATTTGCTTACCGCGCGCCGCTTCTGCGTAACCAAGACCAAGGGTCCAAGCTTCGGTAAGCTGATACTCAAGACCGACGTTAAAGCTAAGTTCATTGTCGTCTAGTCCAGATGGCTCATCGGTAACGGGTGTGCCGTAATAGTCATCGATCAAGATTTGTTGCTGAAAATCAAAGTCGTCATAACGAACACCGTAGCTCAACAGCAACTCTGGTGTGATATTGCTATGAGCTTGCGCGTAAATACCCATTACGCTGCCTTCTTCTGCGTTCTGCACAGGACCTACGCCAGGGCCACTTTCTACCTCATCTTTACGATAGTCGATACCGTAGGTGAATACGTGGTTTGAAATGTCGGTGGTGTTTCTAATATCAAAACCATAGGTATCGATATCAGACAAGAAATCGAAACGGCCGCCGCGGAACGATGATGANGTTTGGTATGCAGTGGCNTCTAAGAAAACCAATGCGCTGTGGTCAAAGCGGTAGTTCGCTACGTAGGTATCACGCTCTGCTTCACTAGGATAAAGTGGAGCACCTTCTAGTACTACCCAGTTAGGTCTTGCCGAAAACTCACCCTCTTCATCGCGTTGCTCTGCACTTATTGAAAGGTATTGATTATCCGCAATGTAACCACTGGCTTTAAGGAACATGAGATCTTGATCTGCGGCAGTACCCAGCACTTCGTTGCCGTCGCCGTCTTCAAAGTTATCTCTGTCAACCGTGCTGTAATAACCTAGCAAGCCCCATGAATCACTTAGCTTTCCATAAAGGCTGCCGCTATATCGGGTGCCTTCGTTTGAGAAATAACTCGCTTTTACTCGACCACCAAATTGTTCGTCGCCTCTCAATAAATCTTGCGCATCTTTGGTTTTAAAGCGGATTGAACCACCAATGGCACCTGGGCCACTGGTTGCTTCACCTGCACCAGCCTGCACATCGATTTGCTTCAAAAGATCGGGATCTAGCGTTACGCGGCCAATGTGGTGAAATAGGGTTGAGGTTTGTTGCGCGCCATCTACGGTTACATTCAGGTAGGCATCTTCTAGTCCACGGATAAAGATTTTCTGCGCTACACCTACTGAACCGCCAACGCTGACCGACGGAGACTCTCTAAAAACATCAGCTAAATCGTTTGCCTGAAACTGCTCAATATCCTCGGCAGTAATGCTCAAGTTAGTTGCTGCGCCTACCACAGCAACTCGCTCTATAGACTTGGTTTCTTCATTCTGGTTTTCTAGGGATTGCGCAAATACTACCGGACTGGATAGCGTGCATACTGCACTGGCTAAAACTAACTTTTTCAAGGATGTCTCCATTTGATAATCAACAATTACAAATAAGAAACATTCTCATTAACTTTAGTCTAAATGGATAGCACTTTTACATTTGTTACAATTCTCTCAGTTCTTCGCTGTCAAAGACTCACGCTCATTGTTGTAACGTACTTTCTGGCCTGCACGCAGACGTTCAGCTCCTCTCACCACGACCGAGCGCTTCGGGTTCACATCGCCAAACACTTCAATTCTATCGCCCATCCCCACCCCGGTTGTCACCTTAACCTGCTCCGCTTCATTATTTTCATTGAGCTGATAGATAAAGGTGCCCGACTTTCTTAGTACCAGTGCATCGCGGGGTATGGTGACACCATCATGAGTATCGCTGCTAGGCAACGCCACGCGCACTGCACTGCCTATAGGAAAGTCACCGGGGTTGATGGCAATTCGTAGCTCCATCATGCGCGATGTACTGTTGCCTACCGGTACAATGGCACGAATAGATTCTTCTACTTGGTTCACGTTATTGTGAACGCTTACGCTCATGCCGTTAGCAATATAGGGTAATACGTTGAGCGGTGCGCGCACCTGAACTTCAACACTATCAGGGTTTACCACGCGAAGCAGGGTTTGCCCTACCCCAGTGTATTCGCCCGGCGACTGCAGCCTTTCAACCACCAAAGCCGTAAAGGGAGCACGAATACTGCTTTGTGCTATCTGATACTCGGTGAATTCTAAATCCAATTTGGCTTGCGCTAACTCCTGCTTAGCATTCTCTAAGTCTGCTTCCACTTCCTCTAACTCGCCTCTGGACGTGTTTTGACTGGCCTGAAGGTTTTTGTACCTCCCGAGTCGTTTGGTAAACAGTTCAACCTGCGACTGCCATCTGGCAATATTTGAGGCATTTTGATTGCGGGTAATGCTTAAGCGAGTATCGTCGACTTTAACTAAAGGCTCCCCCGCTTTCACCACATCACCTACCTCTGCCATCCAAGTGATGCGACCGTCTACCTCAGAAGCAAGGTTTGCATCGATAACGCTTAGTACCGTTCCAGGAACCCAGGTTAGTTGTGAAATCGCTTGCTCTCTGGCTTCATCTATTTGAACCAGCACCGGCGGTGGTTGATTGCTATCCTGTGCGTGTGCGCTCAACGATACACTGCTTGCAAATAAGGCAAACACACTAAGGGCGAGAGTAGAAGTCATTGCTTTCATGGTTGTCTTTTCCTTACACATGATCGTTGTATTTATTTTGTTTTACGGTGGATGAGGTAGTCGGCGAAGCGCCAGTGCTCTCTATGCGCTCGGCCAGGGGTTTGAGTATATTTACAGATGACTTTGAAGCCGTCATACGCAGCAAGGTAGGCAGTAATAGCAAGGTGAATATGGTACTCACCGTCATTCCTCCCACAATAACAGCCGCAAGACCTCGGTAAATAACGCTGCCTGCACCTGGTAGCAACAGCAGGGGCAGCATGCCAAAGATTGAAGTCAGCGTACTCATAAAGATAGGCCGTAAACGTAGTTTGATGGCTTGTTCTACCGCGTCATCACGGGTCAGCCCTTCTTGCTCTCCTATACGAGTCTGATGCACGAGTAAAATGGCATTGTTCACCACAAGCCCTAGCAAAATAATAAAGCCAATCATGGTTAACAGGTCCATGGGCTGGAAGGTAAAGATGTTCATGATACGAATAGCAATCACCCCACCCACCGTGGCTAGCGGAATAGAAAGTACTACCAGCACGCTGTCTTTTAACGATTTAAACAACCCCGCCATTAACAGCAGTAGCAACACCATGGCAAAAAGAAAGTTATCAGCCATCGAGGCAATAGCGCCTTTTAAGCTATCCGCGCTACCACCATAATTAATAGCGCCATCGGTAGGCATCATGGCCATAATGGCAGGTTCAACCTCAGAGGTAATCACTTTCATGGCTTCTTCTAAACTCATACCCTCTGGCGGATTTACGTTTAGCGTAAGGGTTCTTCGACCATCAATGCGCTGAATACGACTTGGCCCTACGGCTCTTTCAATACCTACCAGTTCGCCTAATTGCACCACCTCGCCTGATGGCGTCATGACTGGCGTGCTATTTAAGTCTTCGGGTGTAAACCAGGGGGCTGAGCGAAAGATAATATTCATGCGTTTGGTGCCATCGAAGTACTCCCCCACATACATACCATCACCCATGGCACGTACCAGGTTCCCCATACTGCCGCGATTTAACCCGACTTCCATCATTCGGCTGTCATTAGGGTAAAAGCGAAGCTCTGGTTCAGCTTGCTCTAGTGGAGGATTCGAACGCGCATTAGCGTTAGGGAAAACTTCTCTCAATTTATCTAAACCTGCTTGCGCAGCGATGCCGAGCATGGCTTGGTCGGTACCTTGAAGATGAATGTCGATTGAGCGACCGTTTCCAAAGCCGCCGAACAAATTGCCCTGTTGTGAAAAGGTCTGTGTATCCGGCAAATCCTTTAAAATTTCATCGCGAACAATGGCTTCTAACTCTTTGACCTTAGACTGATCTTTAGCGCGCACACCCAAATTTCCGCCATTTGGCCATGTGATAATGTAGTAGTTTTTCAGCGCTGGCTGCTTTTCTCCGTCCATATAGGGCTGCAGTCGCTCAACGATAATTGGCATCACTTCTTCACTAATAAAGTTTTCACTGGCACCCGCAGGCAAACTTAAGAAGGCGTCAACGGCATCGCGTTTTACGGGCGGCAAATAATCCATGGAAGGCATAAGAAAAACACTACCTGTAATAGGCACGCCCATGAGTGTTATGACTAATACAAGGCGGCGAAGCGGCGTACTTGATAGCGACATAATAGCGCGGGTTATCTTAGCCCATACCCGCTGTAAGCTATCAGCTGGCATGTTGCCATTAAGGTATTTAGCGGCAACGAC
>JGI12020J13220_1000074_pt1 | contig 11239 bp, 5 predicted proteins | sample DeeseametaMP0901_FD_13220 | JGI IMG/M metagenome (IMG submission 13220)
TCCAGTTGCGATAGCTCCAGTAGTGAATGAATATTCCTAAGCTTAATAAGCTGTAAATAACAAACTTACTGTTACTGACAGGGTAGAACTGTTGCTCAGCAAAAACTGGGCGGTTACTTGCTTCTATACGCCAAGCCGCGATGAAAAAGATGATTGCCGCNAAGTAACTTAAAATAAAAACGCTATACCAGTTGGTTTCGTCATCCGCTGGTGTGNTTGTGGNGCTATTTGTGCCGTATTTAATGATGCCGTAATGGGTCGCGTTATTGAGTTTTTTNCGCTCGCTTAGGTAAAGGTCTATTTGATCGGCTGGAATATGATCCTGCTTAGCACTGTAATCAAAGTATAAGGTCAACACCGAGTCTTTAAATGTCACGCGTTTCTCGAGATGAAAAAATGGGTTATCGATTGTGGCCTGCTCATCATCAAACTGCCAATTAGAGTCCGTAAACGTAACCTTTATGGTTGTTTCGATATTATTTGGGTAACGAAACCACATTGGTGCATTGTTACGCTCTCGCTGTTCCGGCTTATAAACTGAGTTTTGAATTTCACTGGCGTAAAAGTCATTTTGAAAATCATTACCCTCAGGTCGCCAAAAGTCATCAATAGTATAGTGCTCATTGGTAATTAGCTGACCGGTGTCCTCTGGGGACTCAACCAGCATAGGTTTGGCAGTTTTTAAGCCCTTGTAGGTATCTTGATAATATTCGCGGTAATCATCTTCTATGCTTTTTAAGCTGTTTTTAGCGATTGAACTGCGGCGGCTAATTGCTTCAAAGTCACCGTATTTATATTGAGTTGAGAAACTAACTGGCTCATCAATACCTTCTGGGATCTGATAATTATCAGAAACCTGTATGCGTTTTAGGGCAGGCTCTGTGAACATATCTGTAAAGCCTGTTTCACCTTGCTTTATTATTAACGCTACATCGTAGTTCGGTTGAGCTAAATTTTCTAAATCGCCGCGCTGATACGAAATGGTCGGATCAAGCCAATAACGCTTACCTTGATGCTCTAAGGTGACAATGACATGGTCAAATAAGCTAGGAGAGACCGGTAAGCTAGCAGTACGTTTTCGGTCTTCAGTGTTAACTAAAGCAGGATGAGCCTCTACCCCGAGCGCTTTAAGTAAAGAAATGAGCAAGACGGTTTTGTCTTTACAGTCGCCATAGCGCAGTGCCAGAGTTTCTGATGCTGGAGTAGGCTGGTGTGAGTTGGTGCCCATTTCTAGGCCCAAATAACGTACTTCGTCTTGGCTAAAGCGCAGGGCAGCCACAATTTGAGACTCTAAATCGGCATGTTGAAACTTAATTTGACGAGCAATTGTTTCAATAGCAGGGCTCACTTCGATGGCAGATTGGTACAAAGGTAACGACCAATTGACTACCTCTTGCCAATTATTTACTTCAGAAAAGTACACTTCCTTGTAAGGCGAATACCAATGCGGTACTTCGCTTGCAGAGCTAAGGGTCGGCTCATTGTGTTGGCTAATCTGGTAGTCAAAACCCGTATCTAGCTTGGTTTTAGTAACAGGCGACTCGCCATTTATAAAGTTGATATATAAGGGCGTAGGCTTTTGCCACTGTACCCGCATAAATTGCTGCACTATCGGCACCGACCAGTTCAGTGTGCGCTTGGTGCTGAAGTGTTGATAAACCGGATTACTGCCCGAAACCGTATAGCTGTAATCTAAAATATCCATGACCCGCATATCATCAATAATGACATTTAGGCTTAAGGTGCCATTGTATATACGACTTGCTAAGTCAGTCTCGCGTTGTAACACCTGTAGCTCGGCACTATTTAGTTTATCTATATATTGGCCGTCACGAATAATGCCTAAACTATTGAGCGTAAGAAATTGATAATTTGGGTCAAAATCAATATTCAGCTGGCTAATATAATCAACCCCAGACTGATTGACCGCTTGCATTACAGTACGATTAAAGCGTTGCTGTGGGGCTTGCTCAGATACCTGAAGCTGAGTGTCGAGCATCAGGTAGAAAGTCCCGTCTCGTATTTGGTCTCGAGGTATCTCAGGGGTAAGTAACTCATGGTGTTTTACCCAGTTAGCTGCGGGCGCAACTTGATACTCTTCAGCGGCTGCAAAGCAGCTCACAAAGAATAAAAAAACAGCCTGTAGCTTAAGTTGTAAGTGCATCCATTTCATTGTTATTTTCTAATTACGTTTAGCTTTATATGACAAATTACTGAATTTCGCTGCATGAGCCAAATAAAGTTCAATATAAATGCTTCTTTTTAGGTCCAATGCTAAATAAGCGTTAGTTTTCAGTGCCTTCTTTGTCAGGTAAATCTGTGATTTCAACGCGGCTATTTACTTCATAGTATTTTTGCGTGATTTTTTTCAAAATCTCGCGGCGCAGTGGGCTTACCTGACCTATTATTTTACTTGAATTATCACCATAGGTCGTAAAGGCCGTATCCCAACCAACTGCCACAATACTTGGATCGATAACTACTGCATTACCGCCACCGTATGGAATATCGCTACCTAAAATATCGGTAATATCGTAATTATCGATACTAAAAGAGAGGTTTTGCACAACTTGGTTTTTATCTGGCTCTGGAATCACTAATGACTGAAGATGAGCAGCTAAATCTTCTTCAAAATTAGGAAAATAGTTTTTCTTTTCAAGGTACAAAGAAGAAACGCGTGTGCTGTGAGTATCAATAACACTGCCTCGATTTGAATTTACAAATTGCACAGCATTGGTGGTCAGAGCGGTAAATACATTTTTTGCTGTATATGGGTGATCTAGTAAATTTGGGCTGCCAATGTAGCCACGGTAATAGCCGTACATTAGTAGTGGATCGTTGTTAAATAGTGGTGCCACAATGTTGTATTCAATGTCGTTCAATGAATACTGGTTACCATTAAAGTTAAAACGCGGCTTATCAAAAAAACTTGGCTCTTCGTTTATTAGCTTAGATAAGTTTTTTACTGGGTACTGCTGAACTAACTCATTGAGTACCGTCACGTTATAAAGATTGAACCAGTAAGCGAGCAGTTCAGACTTTGGCAAGTTACTCAAGTTAATCTTATTTGGCAGGTCGGCCATTTTTTTTTGCACAACTTGCAAAGCTTGCTTCATTTTAGGGTTTTCTTTATAAGAATCATAATAAAAGCGGTTTGCTTCTGTTGCTGTTGAAGGTTTAGGGTTAGATGACAACCGTGTACCTATAGCAGTGGTGTGTGAGGTGATGCGGTAGCGGTCAGACACGCCTAAATCAATCACCGAAGCACTTAATATTTGCCCATAGCTAGCGTATTCAAGTGTGGAATTTGAGTTTTCATTATATTGATGAAATTGACTGAACTTCTCTTGGTTAATTGCTGTGGCGGCTGTTTTATTAATAGGTGCCGTTGAATTACAGGCCGTTACCAAAATAAGTGACGTTGCTAATGCGATGGGTTTTATGGCGTTTTTCATTTTCACCACCTTCCTTAGTACAAAAAACAAACATATTACTTTTACTTTAAATTGGCAATATCCAGAAAATTAATACAGAAAAAACCAAACTTAAAGCTGGCTATTGCGGCTTTGCTAAGTGTTTTAGTTGGAATTTCAGGGAGGTTAAAGCGGCTCATGGCGAGCCGCTTTAGGATACATTATTTATCTTCAGGCTCTTTAGCGGGTAAGTCTTTTATTTCAACGCGGCTATTTACTTCATAGTATTTTTGCGTGATTTTTTGCAAAATCTCGCGGCGTAACGGGCTTACATGACCGACTTCTTTGGTTAAGTTATCACCATAGGTCATAAAGGTTGTATCCCAACCCATTGCCACAATACTTGGATCGGCGACTATCGCATTCCCTCCACCGTATTCAATATCGCTACCTAAAATATCGGTAATATCGTAATTATCGATACTAAAAGAGAGGTTTTGCACAACTTGGTCTTTATCTGGCTCTTGAATAACTAATGATTGAAGATGGTCAGCTAAATCTTCTTCAAAGTTTGGGAAGTAGTTTTTCTTTTCAAGGTATAAAGAAGAAACACGAGTGCTATGGTTACCTATCACACTACCACGGTTTGAATTAACAAATTGCACCGCATTGGTGGTCAGGGCTGCAAACACATTTTTCGCTGTATATGGGTGGTCTAGTAAATTTGGGCTGCCAATGTAACCACGGTAATAGCCATACATTAATAGCGGGTCATTGTTAAATAGCGGTGCAACAATGTTGTATTCAATGTCGTTCAATGAATACTGGTTACCATTAAAGTTAAAACGCGGCTTATCAAAAAAACTTGGTTCTTCGTTTAATAGTCTCGTTAGGTTTTTAACAGGGTACTGCTGCACTAACTCATTGAGTACTGTCACGTTATAGAGGTTGAGCCAGTATGCGAGTAACTCTGATTTTGGTAAGTTACTTAAATTCACCTTGTTTGGCAGGTCGGCCATATTTGCTTGCACTATTTGCAAATCTTGTTTCATCTGAGGATTCTTTCTGTATGAATCATAATAAAAGCGATTTGCTTCTGTTGCGGTAGACGGTTTAGGGTTAGATGATAATCGTGTGCCTATTTTGCTCGTATTATTTGAAATGCGATAGCGGTCTGACATACCTAAATCAATCACCGAGGCATTTAATATTTGCCCGTAGTCAGTGTACTCAAGGGTGATATTTGATTTTTCATCATATTGATGAAATTGGCTAAATTTTTCTTGGTTAATGGCTGTCGTTGCTGTTTTATTAATAGGAGCCGTTGAATTACAGGCGGTAATTAGAATAAGTGATGTTGCTAGTACGATGGGTTTGATGGCGTTTTTCATTTTTATGACCTTCCCTAGTTTAAAAATTAAACATAGCGTGGTTTTTCTGAAAGCGCAACAATCTGTTGTTTTTGTTAAAAGTACTAACTTTTGTGTTTCTCAGGTGGGCACAGTAATTATAGCTTGTGTGCCTTGCTGGGGTTTTGAATTTATCGATAACTCAAAACCTTGGTTGCGCACAAGTTCTCGGGTGATCACAAGCCCGATGCCTGTGCCATTTGCTTTGGTTGAGTAAAATGGTACGAACAAGTTATCGGGGTTTTGAATACCACAACCTTGGTCGCTAATTGCAATATTTAAGTTATCACCTTGCCTTGACCAAGTGAGGGTTGGGGCAGAATTGCTGCCTGCTTCAAAGGCATTTTTTATCAAGTTGATCAATGCTTGTTCTAGCTGACCAAAGTCGGCATTAACATGTAACTCTTCGCTGCTATTTATTACTAGTTCAGGAAAGATAGCGTTTAAACGTGTGTTTAGTTGCTCGCTACTGATTGTTTGTTTTTGTGCGGGTGGTAGCTTGGCAAATGCACTGTAACTGGCTACAAAATCAAGCAAGTGTTGAGCGCGTTTTTCTATTACTTGCAGCATATCTTGGGCGAGATCATCGTGACTGCTAATTTGTCCTTGGCGCTTGAGGGTTTGCAATGATTGACTCATTGAATAAATCGGCGTGAGTGAGTTACGTACTTCATGATTCAACACGCGAATTAAACGTTGCCAAACAAGTTGTTCGTTATCGCGAAGCTGTTGCTCAATTGAAAAGAAGGTTAGTAATTCAAAGTTTCTGCCGGTCCGCCAAAAAGTCTGCGATGAGATTTGAAAGCGTTGTTTAAACAGTGAGTCACTGTTTTGTTGCCATTCGCCATCATGCAGTGCAATGCCTAAGTCGCTGGCCGATTTACCTTCAATCTGGCGATGACTAATACTGTTGATAAACGCCTTATTACTAAAGTAAATCAAGCCATGGGGGTCTAGTATAACGATGGGTAAGTCCAGCATGCTGGCAAACTCAAAAACAAACTCTTCTGTTTGCATATAATGGCGTTTGTTCTTGGCTATTTTATTGCTGAGCTTGGCAAAATCTTGCTTAAGCGCTGCGACTCGTCCACTTTGATAAGACGCTAAATGCCAACTATTACTTTCGTCATTTGCCAGTGCATCTAGTTGCAGGCCAAAGCGTTCAACCACATCGGTGATCGCACGGTAGCTTTTAATTAAAGCAAAAGCGCTTATCCCGATAAACGGCAATAATAGGCTGATACTGGCAAACAAATCTAGTTCTAAGCTGAGCGAAAGGGCAATACCAAGTGCTAATAGCACCGCTATAACCATATAAAAATAGCGTCGAACACGCTGCTCTAACGACAACTTGCTACTCATTTAGCGTTCTACTTCTTTTAAATCGAGCTGATGTTTATCAATGCGACGATAAATAGCTGATTTACTTAATCCTAAAAACTCTCCTGCGGCGATAACATTGCCATTAAATTGCAGCAGTGCTTTTTGAATCATCTGTTTTTCAAGCTCTTCAAGGGGCAATAGTGGCAAAGCTTGTTCTGCATTACTATTTGTTTGCTCGCAACTTGGTTGATCTAAAATGAGGTCATTGGCTTGAACATTGTTGTTATCGCTCATGATCACCGCGCGTTCAATGCAGTGACTTAGCTCACGAATATTACCAGGCCAGCTGTAATTTTTTAGCGCGTTTAGGGCATCAGGACTTAGCGCCATATTCGCTCGTTGGTATTTTTTACCATGCACTAACAACAAGTGTTCTGCCAAGGGAGCGATGTCGTCTTTTCTGTCGCGAAGCGGTGGAATGTGTAGTTCAATGGTATTGAGTCTAAATAATAAGTCACGGCGGAATTCACCCTGCTCAATGGTCGTAGCTAATTCACTATTGGTGGCAGAAATAATCCGAACATCCGCGGTTTTGGTTTGGCTTGAGCCTAGCACTTCGAATTCTTTGCTTTCTAGCACACGGAGCATTTTACTTTGCAGCTCAAGGCTTAAAGTCGCAATTTCATCTAAAAATAAAGTACCGCCTTCGGCAATTTCAAAACGCCCTAGGCGGTCTTCTTTGGCATCAGTAAAAGAACCTTTCTTATGGCCAAATAATTCGCTTTCGAATAGCGTTGGCGCAATGGCGCCAACATTCACGCTGACATAGCGTTTATCAGCTCTGAGTGAATGCTGGTGAATATAATGTGCTAATAAGCTTTTGCCAGTGCCATTTTCGCCGGTAATTAAAATGCTGGCATCGGTTTTAGCTGCGCGCTCAGCTTTGGCAAGCAACAGCTGCATGATTTCTGATTGAGCTATGTAATGTGCTTCTGTGTCACTGGTTAGCGCCTTTAAGCACGCGTTGTCGTGATTACTTTGCTTGAGCTTGAGTTGTTGTTGCACAACGGCGGTTAAGCGTAAGTTATTCCATGGCTTTTCAACAAAGTCGACAGCCCCTAATTGCATGGCTTTAACAGCGACATCAATGCTGGCCCATGCGGTCATGACAATGACAGGTATGGTCGAACCTAATTGATTTAGTTGCTTTAAAAAGCGTAACCCTTCTTCACCTGAGGTCGTGTCGAGCTTGTAGTTCATATCAAGCAAAATCAGGCTAATGTGCTCCGATTTTAATAATTCAAGGGCATGTTCAGGGCCTTCGGCCTCAAGGCAATGTAAGCCCAGTTGTTGTAATGCAACAGTAGCAGCCAGACGCACATCAGCTTGATCGTCTATGACTAAGATTTTGTCCATGATGTTTTCTTATTATCCTGTTGAGGTGGCTTAAATTTAAGCCACCATTTTGTGCTGTTAATCGTTACGTAGTGCGGCCATAGGTTTTGCTTTAAGCAGTAAAACCAAAGGTCTAAAGCAAGCGAATAGCGCAATACATAAGGTAATACTCCAAGCGAGTAATTGCAGTCTTACATCAAGTATCAGCCAAGACATTAGCTGTCCTTGTAACATGTAAAAACCCACTATTACTGCGGCGAGAGCAACCGCAAAACCAATGAGCACAGGGATAATAGCTTCAACACTCATCAGCTTAAATAAGCGCGCTTTTTTCGCACCTAATGCCATACGAATACCAAACTCATAGCGGCGCAGACCCAGGTTGTAGCTCAGTACCCCAAAAATACCGATTGCTGCTAATAATAGAGTAAATAGCGCTAAGGTACTACACAGAACCACGGTCAGTCGGCTCATGTACAGTAAATTGTCGTACTCTTGTTGCAGGTCATTAAACTGCCACATGGTTAGGTCGCTGTTTTTTTCTTTTAGCGTATTAAGTATTTGTTTATTAGTCAGCTTAACGCCTTCAGAAGCTTTGATAGTAAACATGTAGCTATACGGTGTCGCAGGCCACCAAATGTGACGACCAAACGATTCATCGTAGTATTTAGGGTGATTAAAATCTTCGGTTACACCCACCACTTCATACATCTTTTCTTCTAAGCCTTGGTAGCTCTTGCCGATGATATTTCGATAGTCTTGGCTTGGTAATAAGTTCTCTGCCATCTTTTCTTCTAAGCCTTGGTAGCTCTTGCCGATGATATTTCGATAGTCTTGGCCTGGTAATAAGTTNTCNGCCACGCTGACNGATACCAGTATCTCGTTAGTTTCACCGCGTATTGCTTGTTCAGTAAAGGTGCGGCCAGCGAGAATTTTGGTGTTAACTAACGCAAAGTAATCAGGCCCTACCCACTGACTAGGGAAGAAAACTGAGCTTTTACCGTTTACATCAGTCAAGGTGTTGGCGTTTTGTCTTTGCGAAACCGGGCTGTGACCCAGGGCAACATCATCAATGCCTTGGCTATCAAGCAAAACCTGCTTGTATTGCAGCATATGTTCGTAGCGCTCAGCCAATGACATCTGATTATTTGGCTGGAAAAGGTTGGCAAAATATAGGTTTTCGGTATCACTGCCGAGTGGGCGGTTAATCGTGCCCATGGCTTTACTCACTACCATCACTGAAAAACTAACAAGCAGCGCGGCAACAAACATTTGTGAGCCAATTAAAATACGCACTGTACGGCCAGATACCTGTGAAACCCCGCCTTTACCGCTGTTCTGCATTTGCGTATTTAGGGTTTTGTAATTCACCAAACGCGCTGTAATTACAGAGAAAATATAAGCAAGAGCAATACACAGTATGATGGCAACAATGACCAACGTGCTATCCACGGCCAAGCTATTAACCAGTGGCAGTCGGCCTTCTGCTAGTACTTTAAATAAACGTATGCCCCATACCGATAAAAACAGCGCAATGCTTACCGATAAGGTCATTAAAATCAGTGACTGTAAAAAGATACTTTTAAATAATGTGCTGCGTTTTGCACCTAACACCGCCTGCAAGGCGAGGGTTTTATGTTGGGCAAGAGCGCGCGAGAAGAATAAAGTGCTTACATTAAGTACTGCAATAATCAGTAGCCCTACTGCACCGGCTAACATCATTAAGCTTAAGTCATCGTTATTACCCAGCTCAACGTCACGATACGGGGTTACTTCAGGTTTTACATCGGTGATCCCCCCGTTGTTTAGCCACTCTGATTTAACCGTATCAATTTGCTGTTTTAAATCGACTTTAACTTGATCTATGGTGACCCCAGGCTTTAAAACGGCAATCAGTTTTAGGTTTTTGAAAGTGTTTGTCCACGGGCTTTGCCAATCGTCATTGTGAAAGAAACGGCGGTCCGCACTGGATGGAAACCATACTTCAACATCGCTTGCTTTAAACATGTAAGGTGGGCTGAATGAGTCATCAACAACACCGACGATACGGTGAACGTAATCGGTTTCACCCGCCATGACTGAAAGTGTTTTACCAATAATGTTCGGATCGCTGTTGTAATGCTTGCGCCAGAAGTTAGCAGAGATAACAACGCGGTCATCAGGTGTTTCTAGCGTTTCTCCAAGGTCAAAACCTTGTCCCATTAAAAATGGCGTGTTTAATAAGTCAAAGTAGTTGCCGCCAACATACAGCACAGGCTCTTTAGGCTCGCCATCAAGGTTTGCAAAGATTTGCTCACCTGCATTGATCATCATACTTTGTTCAAAGCTTTGATTATGCTTAAGCCAATGCACCATCGATTGATAGCTTTGAAAGCCGGTGGCATCGTAGTCATCATAAGTAAGTGATTGCTCAACCACCACCATGCGGCTTTCATCGTACACATCAAGGGGCTTTAAAAAGTAGCTGTTAACAAGGCTAAGCACCACAAATAAGGTGGCCAGTGTTAAAGCAAGTGTTGCAATAACTGCTGTTACAAAGCCCGGTGCATTCATTAATGATGCCCACGCTAAGCTCAGTTGGGCGCGTGTTTTGGTTAATTTCATTACATCACCTCAGCACTTTCGAGTACTTGCTCAGCAGTGTCGCTGCTAGGTGCTTGGCGAGCTTCAGAGTAAGAAACAATTTCACCATCTAGCAATTTAAGTTGCGTCTTTGCACGTCCGGCATAACGTAAATCATGGGTTACCATACAAATCGTGGTGCCTTTTTTATTCAGCTCATCAAGCAAGTCCATGACGGCATCACCATTTTTTGAATCTAAGTTACCAGTTGGCTCATCCACCAATAAAATACTTGGCTTGCCAGCTAGTGCGCGGGCAATAGCAATACGCTGTTGCTGACCACCGGATAATTGGTTTGGTTTGTGCTGAGCACGGTGGCCCATCTCAACTTCATCAAGGGCTTGCTTTACCGCAAGCTCAATTTCGTTTGGGCTCATGGCTGGCTCTCGGTAAGTGAGCGGAAGTGCCACGTTGTCAAATACCGATAATTCATCAATTAGGTTAAACGACTGAAATATAAAACCAATGTGAAGGTTTCTAAGTTCAGCTTGCTGATCCATATCAAGGGTTTTTGTGTCGACTTCTTTAATGAAATAGTCGCCAGCAGTTGGGCTATCGAGTAAGCCTAATAATGACAGCAGCGTCGATTTACCACAGCCAGATGGGCCGCTAATGCAGATATAGTCACCTTGGTTAATATTCAGGCTGATGTCTTTTAATGCATAGGTTTCAACATTTTGGCCGCGATAAACTTTGGCGATTTTGTTTAATGAGATAAGCGTATTGGTTTTCATAAACTGTCCTGTTCGATTTTTATTGTTGCCAAATGCTGCCATTTAGAAAGGTCTGAAATGATCAGCTGTTCGCCCACGGTGGCACCGCTCAAAAGTTGAATTTGATTGTCACTGAGTGTACCAAATTCGATATTGGTTGGCGTTGCTAACTGGGTATTTGGATTAAGTTTAAACAGCGTGGCTTCGCTGTGTGCTTGTGCTTTTTGTGGCACGTTAATGGTTAATGCATCGGGAATAATGTTGCTAACGACATAGCCTTCGATGCTTAAATCGGGGCGAGCATTAGCGGGCAGTGTGCCTTGTAAATCAAGTTCGATAATAACTCGACCATCGGTAACAATAG
>JGI12020J13220_1000075_pt1 | contig 11229 bp, 7 predicted proteins | sample DeeseametaMP0901_FD_13220 | JGI IMG/M metagenome (IMG submission 13220)
GGTACGTACGCGCAGAACACTGCCTGTGTTTGGGTCGATATAAAACCGCGAATTAAGGTCGTCATCGAAGTTTACCTGCCATAATGGCGCAGACAGGTTTTGCACTTCTTGAGGTAACACGCTTAATTGCTGGGTCTCACCAATATCGCCAGTACCTGCGTATTGCCCTTTTGCTGCTTTACGAATAGCGCTTTCTTGCATGGTTTGCAAAGCTTCACCTGTTAATGCGCTGTAGCGATAGGCAATGTTGTCATCCACGACATGATAAACAGGAATAGCATGAAGGGTGTTTGGGTCAGCATGGCCTACTTCATTTATACGATGAGTAAGTGAAAGAACGGCAGCGCTACTGTGGTGGCGCAAAATGTCTGAAGGGGTAACCGTAACGTTGTGCCACGACGTAGTGACGGCGTGTTTTAAGTGGTTGCCTCTTACTTCATCGATAGGTAACCACGCCATAACCAAGCCGCTTAAAAACCATAGGCCTATTTGTACAAATAGTATTAAGCCTAGGTAGTTGTGCGCCTTGCGCATAAATTTCATCATCAGGTTTTTTGGTTTTATTATCAAAAGGCTATAACATCAGAAAACAATAACCGAGTAAACCGAAGAAGAGGGTGGTTTTGAATAAAGCATTAGTGCTGGTAGACGTACAAAATGTGTATTACACCTGCCGTCAGGCGTACAAACGTAACTTTAATTACAACCAGTTTTGGCGTGAACTTACCTACAATTTAGACATAGCACATGCTTTTGCATACGCCATAGACAGGGGTGACAGCAAGCAACGTGAATTTCAAAACATTCTTCGTGCTATTGGGTTTGAAGTAAAGTTAAAGCCTTTCATTCAACGTGCTGACGGCTCGGCGAAAGGTGATTGGGATGTAGGTATAACAGTAGATGCACTTGAACACGCCGACGATGTTGATGAGATCATTTTGGTGTCGGGCGACGGCGATTTCGATATTCTTGTAAACGCCCTTAAAGCAAAAGGGAAAACCGTAACGGTGTACGGTGTTCCTGCATTAACGGCTGAAAGTATTCAAAAAGTGGCGTCTAAGTACGTGCCTATCGACGCCACGCTGTTGTTGTAGTTTTCAGCTTGTACTTTGTTCAAGGCTGAACTAATAACGCTGAGCCCCCAAAGTTACATTAATGGAGCTCAGCTAATGTGGCTCAGCTAACAGCCCTGTGCTAATACGGTTGTACTAAGACGACTGTGTTAATAAGGCTGTACTAATATGGTTGTACTAGGCTCTTACCTCGTCCGCTTTTTTCAGATGCGGCTTCTACACCCTCTTTAGTACGCTTAATTAAATGCACATCACCAAAGCGACGGTTATCTATGGTATAGCCCATTGCTTTAAGCTCATTTACCGTTGCCTCTGTAAACCCGTCGTGCATACGAATGGTGTCTTTGGGCAATAGCTGGTGATGAAAACGTGGTGAGTTCACGGCTTCTTCAGCGCTCATATCGTAAAGCAGGGCATTCAATAGCGACAGAGTTACTGACGAAATAATGGTAGTGCCGCCAGGAGAGCCTGTTACCAGAACCACTTGGTCGTCTTTAGTGACCAGCGTTGGCGTCATAGACGACAGCATGCGCTTGTAAGGTTCAATAGCATTCGCCTCACCACCCACTGCGCCGAAGAAGTTAGGCACGCCAGGCTTAGCACTAAAATCATCCATTTCATCATTCAACAAAAAGCCAGCACCAGTCACAACAACACCGCTACCAAAAGTGAGGTTGATGGTCGTTGTATTGGCAACCGCGTTACCCCATCTGTCCATAATAGAGAAGTGTGTTGTATCTTCGCTTTCTTTTAAACCAGGCTTAACGCTTGGGGTATCAGAAATACTGGTAGGCTGAATATCTGCTGCGCGTTGAGTAATATAGTTAGCGTCAGTGAGCGCTTTTACCGGAACACTAACAAAATCAGGATCGCCCATGTATTCAGCGCGATCGGCAAACACGCGCTTACCAATTTCTGACATAACGTGAATGTATTCAGTACTGTTTTGCGCTGGCAAATCGTGCGTTGCGTCATAGGCTTCTAGCATGCCGATCCACTGGGCAACGGCAACACCACCAGAACTTGGAGGAGGTGCGGTCACCAGCTCATAACCTTGCCAGTTTAGGTGAAGAGGTTTGCGCCACACTGCTTTGTAAGCCAGTAAGTCTTCATAGGTAATAAGGCCGCCGTTTTGCTGCATAAAATCAACAATATGCTTTGCTACATCGCCTTTATAAAAGCCATCCTTTCCCTGTTGCTGAATAGCTTTAAGCGTTTTCGCTAGCTCTGGCTGTTTGAAGGTAGTGCCTGCTTTAGCGTGTGCAAAATACTCGCTAAAGTTGTTATTGATAGCTGCTTCTTTGGTACGCTCAATATAATGATCAATGTTATTGGCCAGCTTCTCGTGAACCACAAAACCTTGCTCGGCNAAATCAACGGCTGGTGCGAGTAGACGCTCCCAATCCAATGTGCCGTATTTTTTNTGCGCGGCCCACATACCAGCAACGGTACCAGGAATGCCAGACGCTTTAGCCCCAAACAAAGACTCGTACGGTTTTACGTCACCTTGCTCGTCAAGATACATATCGCGATGCGCATTTTCAGGTGCCATTTCACGGTAATCTAAAAAGTCGGTGNTATCTTCAAACTTTATTGTCATAAAGCCGCCACCGCCTACGTTGCCCGCCTCAGGTAGAGTAACAGCCAAGACAAACTGTGCNGTAATAGCAGCNTCAATTGCGTTACCACCTTCTTGGAGTACCTGCATTGCAGCATCGGCACTGTAGCTGTCAGGCATGGCAACGGCCTGTTGGCTAAGCCCTACTGTATTGTTGCTAGCACTATCAACAGGGGGATTTGGCGCATGGGAACACGCTGCCACTACTGAAATAAATGCCACTATTACCGAGATAAACCCGATGTTAGCTATCCGCTTTTTCATTACAAACTCCTTGTTACAGACATTGCTAAACCTTTGCGATTAGCAACTGACTTCCAGCAAACTTTAATCAACGGCATTAACCAAGCATGACCAAGCTTGCTACAAAATAGGCAATAAGCGTAAGTGCGCCCGCAAATAGTGCGTAGGGAAACTGAGTTTTAACGTGCGTTAATACGTCAGTACCTGCTGCTAGCGAAGATACGGCAGTAGTGTCGGAAATAGGTGAACAGTGATCACCAAATATGCCGCCCCCCAAAATAGCGCCAATGACCAGTGAAGGGGGTAACCCTAAACTTTGAATCAGCGGCACACCAATAGGAATTAGGATGGCGAATGTGCCCCATGACGTGCCTGTGGTAAACGACATGATCGCTCCGGCAATAAATAGCATGGGAACAATAAGCACTAAAGGAAGATACTCTCCCACTATGCCCGCGACAAACACGCCTGTTCCAAGCACCTTAAGGCTATTGCCTAAGGTTAACGACAGTAACACTATGGTTACTAGAGGAAGTAGTTCACCCATCCCTTTAAAACCAATTTCTACCGCTTCCTTGTGGGTAAAACGTTTGTGGATTAAGAGCAGGCCATAGGCAATGGCAGTGGCTAAAGCAGTAGCGTAAAGTACAGATTTGCTCCCGCTGCCTTCAGACAATACCCCATTACCTGTCCAGAACATGAAGCCAACCATGCTTAATACCATTATTATTAGCGGTACCAACATAAAACGTGCCTTGGTGGCAGGTTCCGTAGTTTGGTTAACCTCTACATGCGTGAGTGCTTTTTCTTCCTCAGCCATGGGGCCATGCACTTTGTCAGCGGAAATAGTGTAGGCCACTATAAGTAAGGTGAAGATAGCGTAAAAGTTAAAAAATACGCTGCCCCATAAAATTGAGGCTGACGAAGCTGGTAGCTCGTATGCATCGAGCAGGCTGAGTATAAATGCCCCCCAGCCGTTCAATAAAATCAAAATGCAAACGGGCGCGCTGGTGGAGTCGATGATGTAGGCTAAGCGCGCGCGGCTCATGCCGAAACGGTCAAACAGACCTCGGGCGAATATGCCGGCAGTGAGCACACTTAAGTTTGATTCTATGAATACAGCGATGCCAGTGAACATGGTCAAGCCGCCAACTTGTTTGCGACTCTTCGCTACCCCTTTGTTTACTAGAAAGTTGACCGTTGCCGTTACTCCGCCAGAGTCACGTATAAATGCGAGCAACGCGCCCACTAGTACAGAGAAAATAAGCACCCGTGTATTGCCCGGACTCGCGGCGGTATCAACCACGCGCTCTATGGCATTAATGGGCGCCATATAGCTGCTAGCGATATCAGCATTTACCAAAATTAACGCTTCCGCGCACAAAACAGCCAGCGCTAATGCGAGTATGACTTCTTTTTTCCAAAAGACGACGGCAATAGCCACAAGAGGGGGGATGACTGACATCCAATCCATACTTCTTTCCAAACTTAAATTTATGTGTGCCTAGGACTTGTTGAGCTTTGATAAGTTACTACGCTCTACTTGCCCTATAGGTATGTCTATTTGCGTAAGAGAATGTGTGATTGCAGTTCAAAGTTGGCGAACATGCTTCTCTCATTTATGCTAGCGTACCGTATTGTGCTTCGTGTTACCAAGGATTAGATAAACATTGTTATTCCAGCAAGTTATTTGTAAAAAACGTGCTTCATTGATGGGCCTTAGCGCTATCTTGTCAGGCATACTCATTTTATTAAGTGCTTCACTGTTTACTGCTAGCGCAACCGCTCAATCTGAAAGTGCTAACGCTTCGAATAATCCTAAGCCCAGCGCTGATGCCGAAACAATTCGCGCTGTAAAAAACATGCTCGGGCAAAAAATCATTTTGGATTTTCGCTATTTCTGTGAAGACAATACGCCGTCTTCGCGCTGCCGTACGCCCATGACCGTAATTCCACCGTCACTTTTAAATGTGCTTAGTACGCACAACATCGGCGGTGTTATTTTGTTTTCAGAGAACATTCAAAATACCGAGCAGTTAATTACGCTCAATTACACCATGCAGCAGCATATGGTAAAAGCAGGTCGTCAGCCGTTGTTTATTGCTGTCGATCAAGAAGGGGGCAGAGTAGCAAGGTTGCCTTCAGACATGCTCTCGCCGTTTGCGGGTAACATGGCCATTGGCGCCACTTTTCATCAGCGAGGCAGCGCATTTGCGCAAAGTGTGGCATCGCATATTGGGCAAACGCTTTTACCGCTGGGAATAAACACCAATTTTGCGCCGTCGGTTGATGTAAATAGCGAGCCGAAGAACCCCGTTATTAACGTACGCAGCTTTTCGGAAAATCCAGAGCAGGTAGCCGCACTCGGGCAGACATTTGTCAGTGCTATGCAAAGTACAGGTGTAATGAGCGCTATCAAACATTTTCCAGGCCATGGTGATACCCATGTAGATAGCCACAGTGGCCTGCCGCAAGTAACGCATAGCAAAGCGCAAGCTATGGCGGGTGATATCCTTCCTTTTGCGAATATCATTAATAGTGCAACGCCTCCTGCAATGGTAATGAGTGCACACATTCAGTACCCGTCTTTAGACGATACGACAATTATTGATAAGCATGGTAAGTCACAAATAGTTCCTGCTACTTTGTCGAAGAAGATACTAAGCAATTTGCTTCGCAACCAATTAGGATATCAAGGCCTTATCGTTACTGACGCGTTAGACATGGCAGGTATTACTCAGTTTTTCTCCCATGAAGAAGCATTAGTCAGTGCATTCAGCGCAGGTGCTGATATTGCGCTTATGCCGTTCACCATAAGAAACCAAGACGACATAAAAAAGTTCGCGTTACTTGTGGATAATGCAGCAAATCGAATGTCGGAAAGCGCTTTCTTGAAAGCGTCTCATAATCGTATTATTAAGGCAAAACAGCGCTTTGCTTTGCAAAGTTTTATTTCCAAGCCGATGTCATGGTGGCTCAATGAAGCGAAAGAAAATGCTTCAATGAATAACCCTAACAGTTTGAAAAACAGAGGAATTCAAATTGAGAAAGCGCTTTCTAAATCGTCAGTTTCTGTACTCTTCGGGAAGGATGAGTTGCCAATAATTTCAAATCGCTGGTTGGCGCTTATGCCAGACGCAGCAAGATGTTTAGCATTTGAAGCCGCGCTTACACGCGCACGTTCCAACTTCAACAATAAGACTCTGGAGTTTGCGTGTTTGCCGTTAACTGCGTTACCTAAAACCCAATTAGCAATGAATCTACTAAAACAAGCTGACGTGCTGGTGGTTGGTAATATTAGTCCGCTACATGCTAACTATGAATTAGGAGGAGTCGATTTACCTGAGCATGTGAAACGACGCGCAAGCGAGACTGAGGTGATGGCATTTAGCAAAAAAATAATGGTTGCTGCGAAAGCACAGAATAAAACCGTGGTCTTTGCTCCACTGCGCATGCCATATAAAGCGCATGACGTGAAAGAGCTAGCCGATGTTGCTATTGCTACATTTAGTTATGCGGTGAACATTACACAGCAAAGTGACAAAGAAAATCAGCACGTTACGAGCTATAGTCTTAATGCTTTGGTTGATGTATTACTGGGTAGCGCGCTCGCTGAGGGACGTTCACCTGTTTCGTTGAAATAGGTGACCACGCGAAAGCAGAGACCAAAACCAAAGATATTGCCCATTTGAGTGCGAACAAAGAGCCAAGCCAAAAGTCATTTCAAAAGCCAATTCAAAAGCCATTTCAAAAGGAAATACCGTGAATACAACAAATGCATCAGGTGCTACGCAAACTTCATTAGTCGATACGGTATTAAGTGCGTTGTTCCCTTTTGTTCCGCTTCTTGTCGCTATTGTATTGGTAATAAGTGCGCTCATCGCACTGCACTACCTTCTGCTAGCCAAGCAGAGCCATCTTACTAGTGAGCAGAAGTTACCTCGCCAAGTTGGAATGTTGGTACTTACTATCATTGGCGCTGTTGTAATTGCAATGACGCTCCCTGTAAGTGAGAGTACTAGAAATCAGGTTATTGCACTTATCGGCGTACTTATATCAGGTGTGATTGCCTTTTCTTCTACCACCATGGTAGGGAATTTGATGGCGGGGATCGTACTTCGTGTAAATCGTCCGTTTAAAGTGGGTGACTTTATCAAGGTAGAAGGCTACAGCGGTCGCGTTACCGAAATGGGCTTGCTCGATGTGGAAATTCAGACTGAGAGCAGAGAGCTTATTGCCTTTGCCAATACGCTGATGGTGAATTCGCCCGTTTCTGTGACCAGAGCGTCTGGCGCAATTGTTAGTGTAGATATCAGCTTAGGTTACGATATACATCACAGCATTATTGAAAAGCACTTACTTGTTGCAGCTGAAAATGCCCAGCTGTCAGAGCCATTTGTACAAGTAGTTGGGTTAGGCGACTTTTCAGTAAGTTATCGCATTTCAGGTCTACTAACTGAAGTGAAGAGTTTGCTGAGCGCGCGCTCAAGGCTTCATAAAGCCGTACTCGACGCTTTGCATAATGCCGATATTGAAATTGTTTCTCCTAGCTTTATGAATCAACGCCCCCAGCCCGACGGTTTGAAAATGATAGCTAAATCGCCTGGACACACTAAACAAGAAGAAGCATCTCCTGAAGATGTTATTTTTGACAAAGCTGAAGAGGCCGAGCAAAAAGAAAAAAGTAAAGAAACGCTGATGCAGACGATCGCCGATATTGATGCAAAAATCGCTGAGAGTGACGGCGAAAACAGAGATGAGCTTAAACATCAAAAAGCCACCGCTGAAGCTCAGCTCGCAGCTTTGGTAAAAACAAAAAATGAAGAAGGTTAGTTTTTACTAACTTTTTTAGCTTCCATTAAATCTGGGGCTACGCGGGTGTGAGTATTTACTTACACATTATGTGGTAAGTTTAGTATCACTAACACTTCCTCCACATTTACCTTGATATGATACCTCAAATTCTCATAGCTAAAGGTGTTTATCTGTCGATCAATCCGTATCGTCGTAAAGCAAATAGGTCTTTCGTTTTTCTCTAAATTTATTTAAATCTTTCTGCCAACTTTGGCGAATTTCTGTAGGCGTTTTGCCAGTCTGAATTTGAATTCGTAGTGCATCAGTGCCCGCTAATTTGTCGAAGAAATCTGGGCGAGTAAAGAAGGTTTCTTCAGAGGCATTACTGGCGCTGATCATCTTGTTATATTCAGAAAAACGAGAATAGGCATCTATCAATGTAGCGATATCTAAGCCACTAATTGGTGAGCGCTTGTGAGTTGTTTGCTTAGAGTCAGAGCCTTCAAAGATCGTTGGATCAGCATAAGAAAAGACATGTGCACTTAGCAGAGTATTTTCATGTTTAGGGTGGGGCGCTGCGCTATTTGCATTTACCGGTATCTCGGTTTTACCAAATTCAACAAACGGGTGGCCAATAAGTTGGAAGGGAAAGTCAGTGCCGCGACCTATACTCACGTCGGTGCCCTCAAAAAAGCACAGCGTTGGGTAAAGGAGTATCGATAAATCGTTTGGCAGATTAGGGCTAGGGGCTACGGGCAATGAATAATGTGCAGTGCGTTGATAATCCTGCACTGGGACAACGGTAAGCTTAGCGTTGTCATAACTGCTCACGTCAATATCTAACCACTGTTCCCCCACAATCATTTGAGCAAGTTCGCCCAAGGTCATACCGTGTAAGACGGGAATAGGATGCATGCCAATGAACGACGAAAATTCAGATTGAAGTACTGGGCCGTCAACATAACGGCCGTTAGGATTTGGCCTATCTAACACGATAACGTCGATATTAAGCGCAAAGGCCGCCTCCAACACATAGTGCAAGGTGCTTAAATAGGTATAAAAGCGTACGCCTACATCCTGAATATCGAAAACAATCACATCAATGCCATCCAACATGTCGGGGGTAGGCTTTTTGGTTGCGCCGTAAAGGGAGTGAATAGGTATACCGGTTTTAGCATCAATATTGCTATCTACCTTTTCGCCAGCGCCTTTGTCTCCTCTAAATCCGTGCTCCGGCGACATAATACTTACAACATTAACACTGCGTTGAAGTAGGGCATCAAGCAGATGCTGATTGCGCTGGCTTGTCTTTATCTTATTTTTTTGTGTAGCCAAGCTGTTGCTTGATTCGCGCTCTTCAGGCTCAACCGTGCTAGAAGGCAATGCGCTGTGGCTCGAAACCAACGCGCTTTGGTTTACCACCAAACTAACCCGTTTACCTGCTAGCAAGGGCAGGTATTTCGAATAGCGTTCAGCGCCTACAGTAAACTGCTTAGTGCTTGATACAGGCTGCTTTCCTATTAGTGTAGGATGCTTCGCGTTGCCACCTGTATCGCTTGTATATACATGTGTAGATAAGCTTTGCTGTGCACAGCCGTTAAGCGATAAGCTAATTAGTGCTAGAGAAAGTACTGCAATGAATGCGCTCGACGTTAGGCGTCTAAAAACCTTGTTNAATGTGACCGAAGTTAAAACTTTCATAGCATTAGGCTACCGTGNTTATTCGCTTTTATTCACGGCGGAACGTAAATACCCACCGCTAGCATCTAATTGAGCGGCGGCCTGCTCGGCAGATTGCCCCGTTAATACCATTAAAATAGCAACTTTAGCTTTGTTGTTACACGCACTAAGCGCTGCTAAAGCAGCATTTTCACTGCAGTCCGTAGCCTGCATAACAATGCGAAGCGCACGGGCTTTTAGTTTTTCGTTAGTGGCATTCACATCTACCATTAAGTTTTGATAGGTTTTCCCCAGCTTAATCATTGTGCTGGTGCTAATCATATTAAGAATTAGCTTTTGCGCCGTACCCGACTTCATGCGCGTACTGCCAGTAAGTGCCTCAGGGCCAACAACTGGGCATATAGCTACATCAGCATGGGTAAAAATAGCGGCGTTAGGGCTACATGCAATAGCGCCGGTAAAGCAGCCAAGCGAACGGGCATATTCCAGTGCGCCACTTACATAGGGTGTACGACCGCTTGCCGAAATACCAATAACGGTATCGTTGTGGTTTAAGGACAGCGCTACAAGATCAGCACGCCCCGCGTCGACGTCATCTTCTGCACCTTCTACGGCGTGCTGAATGGCTTTTTCACCGCCAGCTATCACGCCAACAACCAGTTCATCAGGCACGCTAAACGTGGGGCGGCACTCTACCGCATCAAGTATGCCCAGCCTGCCGCTGGTCCCCGCGCCTATATAAATAAGCCTGCCACCATTTTTAATGCTAATGGTTGCAGCATCCACCGCTTTTCCAATTTGCGGAATTTGCGAGGTAACTGCGTTTGCCACTTTCGCGTCTTCGTTGTTAATGCGGGCAAGAATGCCTTCCGTGCTTAGCGTGTCTATATCGAGGGTGTCTGGGTTTCTGCCTTCTGATACAATTTTATTCAGTGACTGGGCTAATTCGTTAACGGTGGGCTTATTACCTGCCGCTTGATTGTCAGTACTGACTGTATTTTTAATACTGGCGTTGGCGGATGATTCTGAAGTATAAGAATTGTGCGAAGACATTAAAAACCTTGGGGCAACGAAATTGTGATAATGAGCTAGCGCAAAGCATAACGGTATTTTATGCCATAAGAAACCTTGCGTTAGATGGTACGTTTTTCATTATTAATCCTGCGCAGCTAATCCGTTTCTCGTGGTACACTTTGGCTTTCGATATTCTTTCTCATTAAACATTTAAGGAACGTGTTTTTCTGTGAGCCGACAAACGCAAGCTATCATTCATGCTGATGCCCTTTTACATAATTTTAAAGCCCTTGCTGCTTTAGCGCCCTCAAGTCAGTCTATGGCGGTAGTAAAGGCCGACGCTTATGGTCATGGAGCAGTAAATGTAGCGCGCATTCTTCAGCATGTTTCTTCGCGTTTTGCCGTAGCAATAATTGAAGAAGCCATTGCGCTTCGCGACGCGGGAATTTCTGCGCCTATTGTGGTGTTAGAAGGGGCACATCAGGCAAAAGAGTGCCAAATGGCATTTCAGCATAACTGTATATTAGTTATGCACTGCGAAGAACAGCTTACGTGGTTAGAAAGCTGCCCCGAACAGCAGCGCCCGCATATTTGGCTTAAAGTGGATAGCGGCATGCACCGGTTGGGTTTTGCCCTTTTCGATATCGAAGGGATTGCTGCTAAGTACAATCATTTACTTAGCGAGCAAACGGTTATTGCTACGCACTTTGCGTGCGCTGACGATGTAGATAATAACTTTACCAACACGCAAATCGATGCGTTCAATCAAGTAGCGAGTAAATTGGACTTGCCAACCAGCGTGGCTAA
>JGI12020J13220_1000081_pt1 | contig 10894 bp, 10 predicted proteins | sample DeeseametaMP0901_FD_13220 | JGI IMG/M metagenome (IMG submission 13220)
CTTGTACTCTTGATTGATAAATAGCGGCGCGATGGTTTTTCTCACCCACCACGGGCTGTGCTGAAAGTCTTTAATAATTAGATCAAATTGCGCGTCTTTATAACGATAAACAATGGCATTGGCAAAGCGGCCTGTGTGAACAACCGACAAACCTTCTGGGCTAAATTGATGAGCTGGAAATTGAGCGTGAAGCTGCGCAAGCAAAGATGATTCAAACATAACAACCCGGACTTGTTAAAATTAAATGCCTAGGCAACTATATTATCAAAATGCATCTACAGCGACAATGTACCACTTAGAGAAATTTATGCTTTTAAATTATGAATTGCTCTAAACAGTAAGCTTGCGAGTTGCTTTTGCTCATCATCAGAGAAGCCTGTGAGTGCTTTGCGATAGATATCATTTACAGTGGGTAAAATTTCCGGGTAGAGCTGTTGGCCTTTTTCTGTGAGGCATAAAAGAGTTGAACGGCGATCTTCAACTGACTGCTTCTTAGCAACTAAGCCCTTGTCTTCTAAACGAGAAAGTAATCGACTCATGGCACCACGGTCATACACCATGTGCTCACAAAGCTCAGCCAAGGTATTTACTTTACCGCGTGCAAGTAGCACAACCACGATGTACTGAGCCGAGGTTAGCTCTTTATCCTCTAACGCATTATCAAGATGAGTCACCAGATTTGAACGTAAATAAGAGACTAAGCGACCTAAGTCTTGCACGGGATCTAAATCTTCAATACAGCACTGGCCAATTGATGCAGGTTCTTTCATATTTCCTCTAAAGCGATGAATAGCAATTCATAGACAGTTAATCGGCAAAATAATTCAATCCTATTAGATTGCTTCAACGGCTATGAATAGTGTAGCGTGAAGAAGCGTATTAACTGTCGGGGGCGTTATGCTAACTAAACAACATATTATCAAGTATTTATCTCTTACAATACTGCTACTTCTTTGTTGGCTAGAGCATTATAACCATTTCATTATGCGCTTTATCGACAGCGCCCTTGTACAATCAACCCTAGTGTATGCTTCATCTCGTACAGTTAATGCTGCTATATCGCTATTGCAATCAGCCGAAGTGGGCATTGGTATTGCCAGTATTCAACCTGCACAACTACTCGACCCAGTAAATGACCTAGCTGAATACATGTCGGATGCTATGCGCCTTGCAATAGGCTCGTTATTTTTACAGCGCATTTTATACACCATTTCTTCTGGGGTTATTTTTAGTGGTATTTTTACTGTTTCGGTCATCGCTTACTTTATTTGTGAATGGCGTAACTATTTACCTAACTTACGTCATAAGATTATGGCGAGCCTGATTTTAATTCGCTTTTTAGTGCCTGCGGTGGTGCTGACAACAGGCCTCGTCAGCCAGATATTCTTAGATGAGCAAATTAACCAGCAAAGTGAGCTGGTGAGCGAGAAAGTCGAGACAGTGAATAGCAGTGCAAATAATACCTCGGCCATATCTGCCAAGCTAAAGGCCGAGGTCGATAGTGAAAAACAAACCATCTTCGACAAGCTCTCGCTATTAAATGAGCAGCAGATTAAGAACCACCAGCAAGCGACAGAACTCAAAGTTAAGCTAACAGAGGTCGATAACCAAATAGAAGCGATTCAAGCAACTCGCAGCTTGTCTGAGCGACTGACCTTTACTGAGCTTGAACAAGCCAAGCCATTACTTGATAAAAAGCAGCAATTAACAGCGCAGTTTAATGCGGTACTGAACCAACAAAGACAGCTAAACCTAGATAAAGACGCCTTAAACGAACAACTAGAAAACTTAAATGCATCACTCAATCAAGACCAATCGTCGCAGGTGAGTAAAATTATCGATACCGTTAGCTCTGGCATTAGCAACATGGTGGCAGCCGTCGAAGACTTATTTATCGACTTTTTGAATATCTTGTCTCTACTGATTTTAAAGCTGTTATTAATGCCGCTAATTTTTTTATACCTATTTAACAAAGCCTTTAAGGCCATTTGGCAGCGCCGCTTTATGGATGTGGTAATACAAACAAAGCAACTGGCTGTTAATCGCTGATATTTCAGCTAAAGTTATAAACCTAACTCGTTTTTAAAGGATATAAGTATGACTGAGCAACGCCACAATCACATTCCCCAAGAAGCTTTCGATTGGTACGATGAATACGCCCATGGCTTGATGGACCGCCGTACCTTTATGAAAAAGCTAGGTGGCTTAGTCGCCCTTGGTTATTCAATGGCAATGCTAAGTAGCGCTTTACTGCCAAACTACGCATTAGCTGAGCAAGTGTCCTTTAATGACCCTGATATCAAAGCCAGCTATAAAACCTTTGACTCGTTTAAAGGTCACGGCGAAGGTAAAGGTTATTTAGTCGAACCTGCTAATTTAACGGGTAAGCACCCATTAGTGTTAGTGATCCACGAAAACAGAGGCTTAAACCCTTATATTAAAGATGTTGCTCGCCGCCTTGCCAAAGCTGGGTTTATTGCCTTTGCGCCCGATGCATTACACCCTCTTGGTGGCTATCCTGGTAATGACGATGAAGGCCGCGCCATGCAGCGCTCTATGGATAAACAAAAAATCCAACAAGACTTTATCGCCGCAGCTGATTACATAAAAAGACACCCAAATAGTAATGGTAAACTCGGTGCGGTAGGCTTTTGCTTTGGTGGTTATATGGTTAACTACCTAGCAGCAGTTGATAGCAAACTAATCAATGCGGGCGTGCCCTATTACGGCACTCCAGCCGTTAAAGAACTCAGACAAAATATCAAAGCCCCGCTACTTGTACACTTAGCTGAATTTGATAAACGCGTTAATGCAACGTGGCCAGAATACGAGAGCGACTTAAAAGCACATCAAGTGCCTTACACTATGCATATGTATGAACAGGCAAATCATGGTTTTCATAACGACTCTACCTCTCGTTATGATGAAAAACAGGCGGAGCTGTCATGGCAACGCACATTGGCGTTTTTCAATGAGCAATTGATTTAAACAGAGCAATTTCATACACTCTCGAAAAAATTTTAGGCTAGAAAAGAGATGGAATCGCAAGTTAGTTATCGCTTTGACTCACAGCAAACCGCCAATCGGTTTTTAAACAAGCTTAAGCATTGGTCAGTGGCTAAGGTCACTGCGAGTCTTTGCCAAGGTGGTTATGGCGTGAAAATACGTTACGAAGTCGATAATAGTGGCTTTGATTACACCCTTGCAGAGCTTGATGATTTAGCGATGCAACACGAAGGCGAAGAGATTTAATCCCCATATTCTAAGCATAAAAAAACGGCTAACCTTGGTTAGCCGTTTCATTTTTAAAGCCGTACTATAAAACGCTACTTATAAATCAAAGCTACGTGAAATAGACGCGACAATACGCTCGTCTGCGGTATCCCAGTCTAGGCTGGTATTTTCGCCAGCAAGCTCAAAATCAAAACCTGCAAAGCTTGTTTGATAGGCTAAACGATAATGGTTGTATGACTTGTCATTACCATCCCAAGCAAACTTATTGCCATCTAATGAGTTAGATACATCAAAACTGGCACGAATTGCATGATTTGGGGCAATTTCAAAGGTATGCGCAAGCATAGAAATTACATGTCCAGCATCGGTACCGAAGTAATCCCAAGCGTACCAAAAGTTAAGTTCTGTGAAACCCAGACTATTGGTGTAACCAAACTTTGCATAAGTCTCAAAATAATTACCGTCGCTTGAGTAATCTTCACCATGGTAAGAGTAATAAGCAATACCATAATCAACACTAAGGGCATCGTTTATCTCAACATAATTACCAAAATAAGCATCCCACTCAATGTCAGTACCTTCACCAAAATCTACATTTGAAGCCCAAGTACCTACATACATGCCTGAATCGGCAAAGGCGTAATCTAAACTACCTTGAATTGCAGGATCATTCTGAGTCTGGCTTACACCATTGAAGGTGTAATCTGATGCCAATGTAACCGTAGTCGATAAGTCAGCCATCGCTGATGTCGATAGTAATGCCAATGGCAACGCTGCTGCTAATACTGTTTGTCTTGTTGTCATGTTGGTTTCCCCTAGCTAACTGTTTCTATTTTTGTGTAATCTAATTTATTGTCTTTTGGTGAGCCTTCGATATTTTTCACTGTTTTTAACTTGCTGTAGCCAATAAACGCAGCACAGCCGAAAAATAATGCAATAACGAGCGCACCAACCCATTGGATCTGTAAAAAGTCGAACTTAAACAGCAGGGTTAACAATGAAAGCGCCACCACATTTAAGGCAATATAATTAAATTTACCTAAACGTTTCACCGTTAAGTTTAGGTTATCTGTGTATAAACGGATCAAAGAATCAAGAGAGTTGATCACAAACACCACACCAACAAACACCATAGCGATGTTTTTCAGGCCTGCTGTTGCAATACCCGCTTCATGGTATTGATACAAAACACTAAACCAGATAGCGATTGGAATAGACGGGAAAATCAACATAGCTGCCAGTACTTGGTAAGTTTTTAAACCACCCACAAAGCGCGAAGTAAATTGACCAATCATGATGCTCCAAGCAAACCACCAAAACAGGTAGAAGGCATGGTAATCATTTAGTGGTAATACAAACTCATTAATGTTGCCAAAGTAGCTGCCAATTAACGCAAGATTATCAACAAATGCTGATGTTTGTGCATCAGAACCCACAAAGGCACCGAACCACATAAATGCGATTAAAGCTATAAACAACCAAGTAGTAGAAATACTTAAAAAGCGTACATACTTAATGTCTGTGCTCGAATACACAGCAAAACAAATCGCTGCAAACACCATTAAGTAGAATGTCGGAATAATTGACTCACCATCACCAAGCGACGGCAAATACCAAGGTAAATTCGACAGCAGTAAAAATGCAGTAAATGCGCATGTACCAATAATAACGATGTTATTAATTAGTTTTACCCAAGCAATTTCAAAGAATTTTACTTTGGGTTCTATTACACAGAAATAAAAGCACGTAAGGAAATAAAATCCCCAGATCAAGAAGCCCCAAAAACCAAACTCGATGGCTAATGGATTGGCAAACGCATACTCTGGGCTTGCTTTTATGTCTGCATAACCTGCAAACTCTGTCAGTGGAAACATAATCAAGCCAACATCTAGGCCCGATGTAAATAAAATTGCAATGAACGTAAACGTTCTAACCGGTGTGACGCCAACACACCTTACCGTACCCCATTTAAATAAAATAACCGCAATTGCTAACAGGGTAAAAATGATGCCAGCACTAAGCCAAAAGGTCATAGTTACCCCCCCAAAATAAGTAATAATACTTCATTGTTTCTCCAGTTTTATTCCTCGCATTAACGCATCACAAACAACTCGTGATGCGCGCCACTGCAAGCCCCACAGCCGAAACTGCGGGTGGCCTTATTAGATCTCCGAACTACGCTGCGTTGATTGCCATTGTTTTTCCATAGCAACATCTGCAGTTGATGCCGATAACACAGGCTTACCTAAGATGTGGTCCGCCGCTTTTTCTGCCACCATAATGGTTGGCGCATTTAAATTACCGTTTGGAACGGTTGGGAAAATAGATGAATCTACAACCCGTAAACCTTCGATACCGTGTACTTGAGTTTGCGAGTTAACCACGGCCATCTCGTCTTCACCCATCTTGCACGAACATGACGGATGGTAAGCACTCTCAACCGCTTGACGAACAAACGCATCGATTTCTTCATCGCTTTGAACATCTTTACCGGGTTGAATTTCACCATCGCGATACTCATCAAACGCACCTTGTTCGATAATCTCGCGAGTTAGACGTACACAAGCTCTAAAGCCTTCAATGTCATCTTGATGCTGTAAGTAGTTAAATTGGATCTTAGGTGCAACCTGTGGATCCGCCGACTTAATCGTTACTGCACCACGGCTTTTTGGTTTGTTATGCCCAACATGAACTTGGAAACCATGACCATCAAAGGCACTTTTACCGTCATAACGAATTGCAGCTGGTAAAAAGTGATACTGAATATCTGGCCATTCAACACCCGGTTTTGAACGAATAAATGCACATGATTCAAAATGGTTCGTCGCCCCTAAACCTGAGCGATTTAATAACCAACGAGCACCAATTAGCCCTTTTGAAACAAGGCCTAATTTGCCGTTTAAAGTAATTGGTTGCTTACACTTATATTGGAAGTAAAACTCCAAGTGGTCTTGTAAGTTTTGGCCAACACCTGGTAAGTGGTGTTTAACCTCAACACCCGCTTCGCTCAGGATATCTTTATCACCAATACCTGATAATTGCAGAATATGCGGTGAACCAATTGGGCCCGCACTTAAAATAACGTCTTTTGCTGCAAATGCCTGCTGCTTAGAGCCAGACACTGAAAACTCAACACCAACGGCTTTTTTGCCTTCGAGCAATACTTTTTCAGCTAAAGCACCGGTGATTAGCGTTAGGTTTTTACGTGACTTAACTGGGTCTAAATACTCACGGCTAGCAGAGCTTCTTACGCCATCTTTAACTGTCATATGCATTGGCCCAAAACCTTCTTGCTGGGCTGCATTGTAGTCATCAGTTTGCGCATAACCTGCTTGTTGGCCCGCTTTGATAAAGGCTTTATAAAGCGGGTTAGCCATTTCATTACCGTTATTAACCCCTAATGGGCCGTTATCGCCACGGTAACTGTTACCACCTAAGTAGAATGATTCAGCACGTTTAAAGTACGGTAAGCATGCTTGGTAATCCCAGCCCTTAGCGCCGTGTTGCTGCCATTCATCAAAATCTTTGGCATGACCACGTACATACACCATGCCGTTAATCGATGATGAGCCACCTAACACCTTACCTCGTGGGCAGTGCATTTGACGGTTATCTAAATACGGCTCTGGCTCGGTATGAAATTGCCAAGCATATTTATCGGTATTCATTGGGATTGATAGCGCGGTAGGCATCTTTATAAAAATGCTTTTATCACTACCGCCCGTTTCAAGTAATAACACCTTATTAGAAGGGTCTGCTGATAGTCGGTTTGCCAACACGCAGCCTGCTGAGCCAGCACCGACTATGATGTAATCATAGTTCTGTGTACTCATTAAAATGGACTCTCTATATTGCTCATACCCACATAAATCGATTTAGTTTGGGTATAGTGATCTAAGGTTTCGATACCGTTTTCACGGCCGATTCCTGATTGCTTATAACCACCTACTGGCATTTCTGCAGGTGAATTACCATAGCTGTTTATCCAACAAATACCGGCTTGTAATTGATGGATCACGCGGTGTGCACGCTGAATATCTTTAGTGAACACGCCTGCGGCTAAGCCAAGGTGGGTATCGTTTGCACGCTGAATAACGTCATCTTCATCATCAAACACCAACACGCTCATTACCGGGCCAAAGATCTCTTCTTTAACTATGGTCATGTCGTCTTTACAGTCGACAAAAACGGTCGGTTCAACAAAGTAACCGTTTGGTGCAGATGCAGGTGACAGAGCCTTACCACCGGTTAGCAAGGTTGCGCCTTCTTGAATACCTTTATCGATATAGCCAAGTACAAGCTCTTGGTGTTTTTTAGAGATAAGCGCCCCTAAATTCACCTCCGGATCCATTGGGTCGCCAGCAATAATATTTTGCTCAGTGCGTGTTTTCAGCTCATCAATAAACTGCTGATAAACATTTTTATGCACATAAATGCGCGTACAGTTAGTGCAAATTTCGCCTTGCGTATAAAAATTACCTAACATTGCCGCACTAACAGCTTGTGATACATCGGCATCATCAAATACTAATAACGGTGACTTACCACCAAGCTCCATGGTCACATCTTTAAGTGAACCAGCAGCGCTTGCCATTACTTTTTTGCCTGTGCCTACTTCACCAGTGAAAGACACTTTTTCAATATTTGGGTTTGCTGTTAACCATTGCCCTACTTCAGCAGCGCCTTGCACAACGTTGAATACGCCAGCAGGTACACCCGCTTCGATGAAAATCTCTGCAAGTTTAATTGCACCAAGAGGTGTTTCTTCAGAAGGTTTGAAAATAACCGCATTACCCGCAGCCAGTGCTGGGCCTGATTTCCAACACGCAATTTGCAGTGGATAGTTCCATGCACCAATACCTGCACAAATACCTAAAGGCTCTTTACGTGTGTAGTAAAAGTCATTGCCAACCATTTGTTGCTGACCCACTTGTGCAGGCGCAAGACCAGCAAAATATTCGATAACATCGGCGCCTGTTTCAACATCGACACACTCGGCTTCTTGCCAAGGCTTCCCCGTATCAAGTACTTCTACTTTTGCCAGTTCATCGTTACGTTCGCGTAAGATTGCCACGGCTTTTAATAAAATACGGCTACGCTCAATTGGCGTCATTGCAGACCATGCTGCAAACCCTTGTTTTGCGCTTTCGATTGCCGCGTTTTGAATAAACTCATCAGCGATTTCAACGTGATAAATCACTTCATCCGTTGCAGGGTTCTTAACCGCAAAGGTATCGCCAGTTTGATTCTTTAAAAAATGGCCATTAATAAAATTTTCGTAAACAGGTGTGGTCATTTTAGGCTCCATACTGTTTTATCAGTGAACGAATGTAGTCTTTAGCTAATTGCTCACAATGTTCGAATTGATCTTGGTCTGACTTACTTAATACAGCTCTTAGCCATAAACCATCGATCATGGCTGCACTTAACTCAGCGGCTAAGTTGGCATCACTATCGCTCATTAACTGTTTGAATGAGCTTAATAAGTTACTAAATAAACGTTTACTATTTACGTTTTGTAAGCGATGCAACTGGGCGTCGTGCATTGAATGCGCCCAAAAGCTCAACCAAGTTTTGGTGTTATTGCTTTGCTGCTGAATGCGCGAAAAGTTTGCTTCAACGATAAACATTAATCGTTGCTCAGGGCTGGTCTGCGGCGTTACTTGGTTCATCAGAGCTTGCTTTAAGCTGGTCAATAAATAACGCACAGTAGCTTCAATTAAGCCCTGCTTACCACCAAAATAATGACTGATAATGCCAGACGATAAGCCCGCCTTTTTACTAATGCTATTTATGGTGGTGCCTTGCAAACCAAGCTCTGCAACCGACTCTATTGTGGCGTCAATTAACTGCTGACGACGAACAGGTTCCATTCCAACTTTCGGCATAATTTTTTATTGATTGAACGTTCAATTAAAATAAAGGTTAAGGTAATGAGCATGGCAATTCAAGGTTGACAAATTGTAAACAACCGCAAAGCTACACTCGTAAGTTAAGCTAACCCACTGTTCTTACGTTTATTATCCGAAATATAAAAAAGTTTTAAATTTATTCAAAATAAAGCCTAAAAAGTATGAATTTAGGCTGAAATACGGAAAAAAGAGAAAATTTATTGCAGGCGTATTTTTAATAAAAAAGCGCTTATAAAAGCGCTCATATTAGGCTAAAAGTTAAGCGAGGCTCATTCGTGGTATTTACGAATAACCGCTATCTTGCCATCTTCGATTTCGAGCACATCCATAATGGTTTGCGTGTATTCAATTTCTTGCTGGTTTTGCGGGTGTATACCTTTAGCATGATGGGTATAACGCAAGGCAATGGCAGAATCATTAAAAATAAAGGTATCGAGTAAGTTTGCTTGGTATTCAGTGTGTGCCCCAAGATAAAAAGTCATGCCTTTACGCATCATCGCTTTGCCATCTGGCTCTCTTGAATCATTTGTTTGATAAGGTAAATGTTGATTTGCTACATCATCAGTTAATAAAGCTAAAAAAGCTTCTAGCTCTTTGTTGGTAGCATTAGGTGCTTGTGTTGCAACCATGGTATTAAAGTACTGCTGTGCTAATGCTGTGAGCTCTGGGTTAGCTTGCTTTGCTTGGCTAGTAAATGTGCTTAACAGGCAAATAGCTAGAAAATAAAGGTGCTTCATCGTTATTCCTTGTGGTTTTAGTTATTGACTAATAATCAAACTACGCACCTAAAATAACGACAAAGCCCCGAACTATCAATATATTAGTTTAAGCTGTTTGTGGCCTTGGGGTCTCGCGTTTATCTAAATAACCGCTGTATCGTGTTGCAATTAACGCCGCTAGACTAATGATAGCACCAATCCAAGCAGTGTCTTGCAATGAGTAGTTTTCAACGACAACACCACCTAACACTGAGCCCAGCGCAATACCGATATTAAACGCTGCAATGTTTAACCCTGAGGCAACATCGACAGCATTCGGTGTGAACTTTTCGGCAAGTTTAACCACATAGACTTGCAGCCCAGGCACATTACCAAACGCAAATGCCCCCCATACAAGTATGGTCAGTACCGCAGCGACTTTAGATTGCATGGTAAAGGTCAGCACTAACAGCACAATACTCAAAGCACTAAAGATAATGGTCAGCGCACTAATCGGGCCTTTTTTATCAGCTAACTTACCGCCGTAGATATTGCCAACAGCAACCGATACCCCATATACCAGCATAATTAAGCTAATGGTGGCTGATGCAAATCCAGTTTGCTGCTCTAAAATTGGCGCTAAATAGGTAAAGGCAGTAAATGTGCCGCCATAACCAAGTATGGTCATCAAGTACACCAGTAAAAGCCTAGGTTGCACCATTACTTTTAGCTGCTCACTCAAAGTAGCTGGTTTACTTTGCTTTAAGTTGCTCGGAATTAAAAACGCGCTACCGATCAGTGCAATTAATCCCAGTAAAGACACCACTAAAAAGGTCGCTCGCCAGCCAAAGTGCTGACCAATCCACGTTCCTAATGGCACACCGGTTACTAATGCAACCGTTAAACCGGTAAACATAATCGCAATGGCACTAGCTTCTTTATCTTTACTGACAAGCCCAGTAGCGATGGTTGAACCAATTGAGAAAAACACCCCATGGGCAAGGCCTGTTAGAATCCTTGCGGTGATCAAGCTACCATAACTAGGTGCTT
>JGI12020J13220_1000084_pt1 | contig 10734 bp, 9 predicted proteins | sample DeeseametaMP0901_FD_13220 | JGI IMG/M metagenome (IMG submission 13220)
TAGACTCTGGTGCAGAGCCTAATCACCTAAAAGCTTGCAGAGCGGCAATACTGACCTACGCGAATGAGATTGAAGCGCATTTGCCAGAACTGGCAAAGGACATCAGAGATAAGTGGGGGAGAAATGACTTCAGACAAAGAGCGATATCGTGAAGAGAGAAAAAAGGACGCTCTGTTGTACATCACCATGTTAGTTGTCATTTCTGGAGGGTTTTATTTATTTCCAATGTTTAGCCCAGAATCACTTATTCCAACCATAGTGTTGACAGTATGGGGGTTAGGAATAGCGCGTCGTGGTTACTTATATGGAGCACATTTAGAAAAAATTGAGCCAGAGCTTAAACAAATGGTTGCTAATGGGGGTTTTGCGCCCATCCCCTCGAAATCGGCATTAGGAATTAAAACATTGAGTCTGTTATGATTATGAAAAAATAATCAGGACTATATGCCATCGCTGCTGAACAAACAAAACGCATTCAAATACTCACGTCGTTTGAAGTCAAAGAACTTTATGCTCTCCCCAACTTTAGTCACTCCGACAGAGAAGACTACTTTTCACTCGACAAGGAAACTCAGAAACTGGTCAATACGTTGAGGCAAACAGAGACCAGAATCTATTTTATCCTCTTATTGGGTTATTTCAGATCCAGACCAATAATTTTCAATTTTACATTCTCAGATGTTGAACCTGACTTTAACTACGTTAAAGCAAAATATTTCAGCGATAAAAGCGTTCAAGATGAAGATATTCCACCGCGAACCAAAACAGCGTTAGTTAGAAAACTTCTGACTTATACAGGCTTCTCCGTTTACCAGAGCAAGAATGACAAGGCACCTTTACTCAAAAGGCTCAATGTCGTTGTTAAAATCAATCAAGAGCCAAGATATGTGTTTGATGAATGCATTGCTTACTTTGGACAAAACAGGATTGCGTTAGCTGGTTATACGACACTTCAAGATATCATATCGAGTGTACTTTCTAGTGAGCGTAGTCGCATTGAGTCTGTCCTGAACCAAAACCTAGGCAGTGATACAAAAGCTACGCTTCTTAGATTGCTTGATTCCAAAAGCACGTTCACAGATCTCGCTATGTTAAAGCGCATGGCGAAGGATTTTTCAGCCAGCCAAATATCACAAGAACTAAAGACGCATAAAATCATACGTGCGCTTTATCCAGAAATTAAGACACTGATTGCTGAATTAGAGCTGTCACCGAAAAACCTTGAATACTACGCGTCTTTAGTAAAACACAAGTCGGTTTATAAGTTAAAAAGACATGCTGATAGTCAAACCTTGTTATATCTTGTTTGTTATCTATTCTTCAGGTACCGCGAAACTAACGACAACCTCGTTTCTGCATTTATCTATCTCGTCCGAAAGCTTGCTGAAGGAGCAAAGAGTCACGCCAAACAGGGAGTTATCGAAGATATAAACATTGTCAGAACAAAATTGAAATCGGCTGGCAGTCTGCTGAATTACTTCATTGACAGCGATATTGACGATGCATTGACCTTTGGCGATGTACGCAAAAAAGCCTTTAAGTTGCTACCTGCTGAGAACATTAAATTGCTTAGCGAACATCTTGATAGCAATGATTTTGATGGGCGTAAATATGAGTGGCAATTTATTGATAAACAGTCAAGCAAGGTGAGTAAACTTCTACGCTCCTTGTTCATGGCCATAGACATTGAGTTTATCCATTTAAAAGATGATTTACATAATCAGTATGTAACGTTGCGCTCTGAACTCAGTGAATGCAAGGCTGTTAGAACCATCAACCTAGACTTGGTACCCAAAGGTGACCGAGGGTATTTGCAAGGAGAAGTTTCTAAGCAAATAGCTATTCGTTTTGAGTACTTCCTGTATCGTAAAGCAGAGCAACTATTTCAAAACAATAGCCTTACCGTAAAAGAGAGTGTCAATAATCGTAGTCTGAGTTCAGATTTAATCCAGCCAAAAGAATGGCAAAACAAAGACGATATTATTGAAAATACAGGGCTTGATAAACTATCAGCACCAATTAACCAAACCTTGGATGAGAAGCAGTATCAGCTTGAAGTGAAATTGAAAGAGGCTGGCACACATATATTCAGTGGTGACAACAAATACGTCGAAGTTATACCTGGTAAGTCAGAACTAAAATGGTCTATCCCAAATAGCCGCTGGCAACAAACGGTTGATAACCCTCTCTATAATCAAATTCAGCATATGGGTATTGTCGAGCTTATGCTGTTTGTTGACGAAAAAACTAATTACCTCAATGCTTTTACACATATCGCTACCACAAAACAAAAATCATCAGTAGACAAAGAAGATCTGGTTGCCTGCATACTCGCCAACGGTACGAATTACGGCCTATATAAAATGGCCAATATCTCCGACCGTTCGATGGGAAAGTTGCGCAGTGTTAATGATAGTTACATCAGATACGAGACGCTGAAAGAGTCTAATGATCAGATCTCTAATGCCATTGCTATCCTGCCAATATTTGCTTACTACCATATTGATGACAATCAGTTATTTTCAAGCATCGATGGTCAAAAATTCGAGTGTAGGATCAACACCTTTAAAGCCCGTTATTCATCCAAGTATTTTGCCAAAGGCAAAGGTGTCTCAGCGCTGACGTTAGTGTCAAATCATGTGCCAGTGAATACTCAAGTTATTGGCGCGAATGAATATGAAGGTCATTTTGCATTTGATTTGCTTTACAACAATACCTCTGAGATACAGCCAAATACGTTATCCACCGATAACCACGGCACGAATAACGTCAATTTCGCTATTTTAGATTTCTTTGGCTACACCTTTGCGCCTCGATACGCAAAAATGAAACGAGTGTTTTTTGACTTATTTGAAGTTACTGAAGAAGAAGGTGGCCGAATTCAGTTAAAGAAAGACGTTAACTATAAATTAGTGGCTGAAGAATGGGAAAACATTCAACATATCCTTTGTTCTCTTAGCCAAAAGACAACTACTCAAAGCACCATCATTAGAAAGCTCAGTAACGGCAAGAGTCGCACGTTGTCAGCTTTGCATGAGTATGATCGTCTAATTAAAGCGATTTACGTTTTGGAGTACGTTGATAGCTCAACACTACGCCATTATGTTCAGCAAGCGTTAAATAGAGGGGAAGCCTATCACCAGTTAAAACGAGCCATTACCTCAGTCAATGGTAATAGATTTCGTGGTGGTAACGATTATCAGGTGTCTCAATGGAATGATTGTGCGCGGCTCATTTCAAACTGTATTATCTATTATAATTCTGCCTTGTTATCAGCCTTTTTGAAGATCCAAGAAAGAAACGGTAGACAAGATGTGGTAGATATTATTTCTAAACTATCACCGGTTGCTTGGCAGCACATCAACTTGAACGGAGAGTATGCCTTTAACAAAAATCGTAAAGCGATTGATTTGGCAGGTTTGCTTAGTGGTGTGGAGCCTCTGCAAAGTGAATAATAGTTCAATGAGTTGCTTTCTTATAATCACATTGCTAAATAACGATAGAAAGTTGCTTTAGATATAGAAAGTGAATTACAAATAGACTCTATAGAAAGTGAATTATTTTGGTGCATCTGCTTTGCCATCTGGACTTTAGGGTTGTTGATACCGATTTTAGGTCTACCGCCATTCCGTCCTCGTGCTCTTGCAGCAGATAAACCAGCATTGGTCCGCTCTTGGATTAATCGTCTCTCAAATTGCGACAATGCACTAAATATATTGAACATCAACTCACCTGAAGCTGTTGTTGTATCAATAGCACCGTCCTGGATCGATTTGAATCCAATGTCTTTTTCAACTAATGACTCAATCAAATTGATCAAGTGAGACATTGAGCGGCCAAGACGATCTAATCGCCATACTATTAAAATGTCTCCAGATGACAATGTATCAAGACATTTATCTAATCCTGGTCGAGTTGATTTTGCTCCCGACGTTTTATCGGTAAAAATATGTTCAGGAGCACACCCGTTGTTCATTAACGCATCGATCTGTAGATTTAAGTCTTGATCAGATGTACTTACTCGAGCATACCCTATTTTGAGCCCCATAATCTTATTTACATGTTGAAAAATGACTTTATGAGACTATATTAAATGAGATGGGTTTATAAAACAAATAGAACCAATAAAATCAGACCGAGCGGAGAAAATACTTTTCACTCTCATAAAACGGTCGTTTTTTAATACTTTCTTGTTTGATGAATTTATTGATTTAGTATTAATTTAATTAGTTTCTTCATTGAGATACTGACGCTATCATTAACACAGCAGTAGGTGTAAATAGAGGAAGTTCAAACGTCGGCGTTGAACTAAAAGGTATTACCATTGCATAGACTTGAGAAAGAGTTGCTCGACTTAGTTCAATCCGATACGCGCATATTCAGGTTTATTGAACACTCGTCATTGGACGGTATGTGGCATTGGGACTTGGAGAACGCTGAACACTTTTTGGTCCATATTTTTCTTGGTCGAAAGATCGGATCTTGGAACAGGCAATTAGTTCAATTTCTTAAACCGAGTTCAGGTTAGTTAGACCGTCAAGTTCCTTTAGTAATCACGCGACTATACTTTAGGTATGGTCGTAGCTCGTGATATCAATTCCCAGCGTTAAGAACTTAGTTAATAACTTTATTACTTTCTGGCAAATTTTTTAAACAACGTCTTTACAAATTTGCAGATCATTTCTATGGTTATTTTGTGGTATGGACTTTCCAATTGGAAAGCCGTATGACGTTGTGTGGAACTCGCCTTGATTTTTTTGAGTTATTTTGTAGGTTCAAGTAAAACATGTGTTTGCTTTAAAGGTCCAGTTATCTGTTAGGCATTGATGTAACTCATTTTCTGCTGTCATGAACATTAGTAGCAATTTGAATTTCTGAAAAAGGTGGGCATCCTATAGACAGGACCTTACCAAGATTAACTTCGCATTTGTTCTTGGTAACTACTTTTCCAAAAAGGACTGTGAAATGCTACAAGAATCTATTGCTGTAAAAGATGTAAGCCCATTCCATATATCAACTCCATCAGAACTACTTGAAACACCTAAAGAATATCAAGATCTCGTTAAGAGGCAATTGACTGCCCATGCTGAAGGGGAACTTTCTGGAGCTGATGACTATGTAAAATTGTTTTACTTTTTGACAAATGACCCCTACGAGAAAGCAGTGTGCTGCGAATTAGCCAAGGATGAACTTGACCACTATCAAAGAGCTGCGGACATTTTATTAGATATTGGTATAGATACGTCATTTATGCTATCGCAAAACTTGAACGATAGAGCGTTCTACGCGACCGAAGCCGTAAAAAGTTGTCGAAATTGGGCTGAAAGAGCATTGATTTCGACTCTTGTAGAAGACGCTGTAATTGATGTCCTAGAGGAAATGGCTCAAAGTTCCTACAGGCCTATTGCTGACATGTGCCCTCATGTTTTAAAGGATGAAAAACTGCACGTTGGGCATGGATTCAGGATTACGAGGAGCATGTGTAAGACGAAAAATGGATTCAAGCAAATTCAAGAAGCTCTTATAAGAATGTGGCCAGTAACACTTGATACCTTTGGCAGAAGTGATTCCCCAAGGTCAGAATTGTACGTGAAATACGGGTTGAGGCAAAAGTCATATTCCGTTGCACGCAACGAATTTGCGGAAAAGGCCAGAAGAAAATTAGAAGCTCTTGGACTTCATGTACCAGACGATACTGCAAACAGAAAGTTTCTCTAATCTTATGCTAGAAGGATTTGCTTATGAAAGATGTTACCAAAAATGCAATATTTAAAAGGCTTAACGGTGACTTTGAATATTATGCTCGTTATCAACGGATTAAACAAATTAGTTCAAGAGTTAGAGTGTCAGAGTATTTAATCACTACAGCGTGCAATATAAGGTGTAAAGGTTGTTGGTTTTTTGAATATGACTTTGACAAAAGAACAAAAGATTTGTCCAAAAAGGATGAAATTAAAAAGTTTCTTATCTCTGAGAGGAATAGAGGTATCAATACTAGTCTGATTATAGGAGGCGAGCCTACGCTCCATCCCAAAAGACTCGAATTATTTGCTGAGATTATGGAGTTTAATAGCATATCAACCAATGGTCTTAAAGCTTTGCCCAAAGAAGGCTTTAAGGATTTTTCGGTTTTAATCTCTTTGTTTGGTGGTGGCTCTCTAGACGATGACCTGCGAGCGATCAAACCTAACGGAAACTCCTTTTCGGGTCTATTTGAGACTGCTCTTAAGAACTATAAATATGATCCGAGAGCCCATTTCATTTTTGCAGTGACTGAAGATGGAATTGCTCATATCGAAGAGACAGTGAGAAAAATATCGGAAAATGGAAATACAGTCTCAGTTAATTTTTATAGTAAGTATGGTACGAGCGATCCACTCCGGACCAAGTACGAAAAAAGATTACTTGATGAAATTTTGCGAGTCAGGGAGTTGTTTCCAGAGACACTCGCTAGCCACCCTTACTACATTGAAGCTATGGTAACAGGGAAAAGTCACTGGGGAGATTTTGGATATGATGTTTGCCCCAGTGTGAGTGTAGACCATCCACAAAATGCTGAAAGAATTAAGAACGGTAATGCTGTACTTCCAGGATTTAATGCCTACGCCTCAGACTGCAAAACGGTAAACTTTTGCTGCACTTCAGGACATTGCGAGGATTGTAGAGACAGCCAAGCTGTAATGAGTTGGATAATGATAAATCAAAAGAGATTCGTCAAAGATGAAAATCTACTCAAAATATGGATTGAGATTGCAGAGAGCTATTGGCATCAATTTGTATGGGCTCATGATTTCCGCTATTCCGCGCCATCATTGCAAACTAGCGAAAATCTTAATCTGAGAAATCAGCACCATCTTCTAAAGGAGGTTGGCTAATGCAATCTATGCAAAGCGTTCAGGAGCAGAAAGAATATTTGCCAGACGTAGGCTACATCATTGAGTCCCAATTACTCTTAAGTGAGAAGGAAGTAGTAGATGGAGCCAAGTTCATTGGCGATTTAAATCCTGTACATAATGACCCAGATAACGAACAAACAATTCGTCTTGGAGGGATTATTGCAAGTGGCAGCCATATCACTGCAGTATTTTCCGCTCTTCTTCCTACTCACTTCATGAAATTTGGTCCTATGCTTGGAGCTCACATGGATGTAAAGTTCACAGCACCGATAAAACCCAATACAATCTACACTATGAATTGGGTTGTACAGTCAAAGGAGTATAAAAAGAGTCTCGGCGGTACAATTTACGCCAATGCGGGTACTATTATCGATCCAGCTGGCAATGTGACAGTTAGAGCAAACGCAAGCATCATCCTCTACTAGAACTATTTAGAGGGGTGTTGATTGCTAACCCGAAAACGCCCCTCAAGTTTACTTGTTATTATTCGTTCTGAAAATTCAGATGCCGTTGAAGCAGCGATGACAAAGCATATCTGCGGCTCAACTACTGTCCATGCTGATGAAAATGCCGCTTATGATGTATTGAGTGCATACTAAAATAGTACCGACTAAACACACCAGTCAATTGATCTACATGTATCAACTCTCGATATGTTTCTAATTGTTTTGAAGTATTCAAGTGTTTAACAAGTCATTGTTGAAGAGTTGAGAGAGATAGTGGCTTCTTTAGGAAGTCGGTAGCGCTCAATACCATTGATGTCTGGTAAGTAAACATCTAGCACAATGATATCTGGTTTATACAATTGGCAAAACTTAACTGCACTTTTACCGTTTGCAACAATACGGATTTTCTTTAATGCTGTGAGGTTGTTTGATATAAGTTCAGAAGTAATGGCGTCATCTTCAACAATCAGAAGTTGACCTGCGAGTAGCTTATTTACATCTTTAGACATGTGGACACCTCACAACTTTGTCTACTAGTAGTAATAGTCTTGGCGATGTCTACCATTAGTCAAAAGACTATTTCACTGTACGCGCAGTTATTGCTTGAACAAGCATGAGGGTCATTCTCACAGCAGAAGCTTTTATCATTTTAGTTATCTATGCCTATTTTTAATTATTTGGCAGTTTTTCGAAGAATTCACAAAAAGCGCGTTCATTTGGCCGTCATCATTCTGATGCCGATTTCGAGGGGATGGGCGCAAAACCCCATATACCAAACCGCGACATTTCAGCCTCATAAAATGCAAGATCTAGTAATGCTTCGTAATACAGCATTTTAGCATCTTCTAGCTTGTTTTTGACTTTTTCAAACCGTAAAATTGCGTGCTCTTGAATTGAAATCACTTCTCTTAATATGCTTGGATCACACCGAACCGTTGCTGTTTCATCAATTGAAGTAAGCGTTAAGTCGTTAAAAAACCGATCGTAACCATCTTCCACTAAGAACCGGCGAAGATATATGGAGACCGCGAGGTTTTTAAATATCAGCCCATTTTGTGTTTCTGTTTCTCCCATTAGATTTTCAAATGCTGTCTCTGCATATTGAACCTTGTCTAAATTTAATTGCTCAAGACGCCTTACTTCTTCCTTATGGTCTTGAGTGAGGCGAACAATATCGTTTTCGTGCCTCTCAGTCAGTGAATTAATTTGCCGCTGCGTGTTCATTTGTAGTTCTATCAGTTCACGATCCGTTGCTTCTCTCAAGGCAACTAAGTCGCTTTCAGCTTCATCTTTAACTGCCTTCGTTCGCGAACTTTGAACATGGTTCATCCAAGAAGCGAGTAGTGTTTCAGATTTAGTCGATTTATGCAGTTGATTTAAATGGGGTTGCAATTGCATTCGAATGTCTTACATGTTGAGAACCTGCAAAGACCGCTTTACCTGCTCTAACTCTTGAGCACTCAACTCACGTAACTCTGCGTCAGAAGCCTCTGAAATTTTCTTATTTGCGTCATCAATTTGTTGCTCAATCCGAGCCAGTCGCCTGTTGACTTCTGAACTCGAAAGGGTGGCATTTTCCAGCAAAATCAAGTCACGATTAATTTCATCAATTTGTGCTTTAAGACCAGTTAATCCTCTGTAAAAATCGCCATGCTCACGATCATTTGGATGTGCGAGCGATGATGACATCACAAGAAACAAACATATCCATCTTTTCATAAATTATTTCCTTGTTACAAGTAACCACAATGCCAATTCAATATGGGTAGAACATACGTTCACAATATCGAAATCGTCACAGCAATGACTAAAAAACTTTTAGTCAGGGCGCAGAAGAGAGCTCATAAACAGACCAGTAGGATCGTATTGTTGTTTTAATAATTTCAAACGAGCTGTGTGTTGGCCGTAGTAAAGAGCAAGTGGCGACCCATTCCCCATGTCATAATTTTGGTAAGAATGACCATTAAAAAACGGTAATAGCAAATCGAAAGATTTATTCACCCAATCGATAACTTCAGTATCGTCACATTCAGCTTGAGTGATCCCTGTGATACTACAGACGAAAGAAGCGTTGCGGTGAATAAATGCCGAATCGTCAGCGTTTACATCCTGAATAGCGCCACAAAGCGGGTCTAGCATAAATCCACCTGAATTTACCGGACAAGCTCGGTAACACGATAAAAGTGTTTCAATGAATTCGTCTGATAGCTCGCCTTCAATTATGCCATTTCGCCAATACAAACTCAGATCACTATCGTAGTCATTGGATTGGCATTCAACGTATTGCGACCGCCTACTTAACAATGTGGCACCGTCTTGCCATTTGGCTACAGAATCCAAACCCTGCACCGAGTCCTCACTAAACCCCATTATCGAAATTCGTGCTTTATCGTGCATCGATCGCGAGAGATATGCATATAGAAAAACCGATCTGTTATCACTGAGCACTGTTTTGCTATATTGCCTAAGAATAGATCGTGCGTGACATAATGGCCACTCGAGTATTCGGCCATCAATATTTTGGGGGGCATCGTGTAATTTAAACGTGATATCGGTCACAACGCCAAATTGACCATGGCCACACCCTTTTAATGCCCAAAACAAATCCGGATGTTGGGATTCTGTCACTTGTCTTACTTTACCGTCAGCAGTTATCAATCCAAACGCGAGCACATTGTCGCAACTCAAACCAAGCTTTCTGGACAAAAAACCGATCCCCCCTCCCAATGTTGCGCCGACAACACCAACATCGGGACAGGTACCCAAAGGAACTACTTTGTTGTGTTGCGCTAGAAAATGGTCCAATTCACTATTTTTGACGCCTGCGCCGACGTTTACTGAGCTCTTATCAACATTCAGTACAGTTGTTTTAAACATCGACATATCAATTACAATTGCATTGTTAAGGACCGACATGCCACTTACACCATGCCCTTGACCCTTAATTGTAATAGATAAGCGCAACTGCTTTGCACATCTGACAATGTGTATAATATCGGTCTTTGTTTTAGGTTGAATAATTACTAACGGAAAACGCGAAACACCTTGATTGAATACTTTCCTGTTTTCTTCATATTCTGCACTACCCGGTGACCAGAATGCGCCGCCAACAAGACTTGCCAGTTCTACCAGGCTTGTTTCAGTAGCACGCGTGTCAATTGAATCAGTTTTTGTCTGTTTTGCAGGTGAAACTTCAACAATACTCTCTAGTAAATTCCAACTACGACTTCCAAAAGTGTTTGGCGTGACATCGCTTAGCAATTGTCGCAGATATTGTGCAACTAATCGGGGAGGTAAAAGCTTGTTTGCCGAAAACATACTGCGCATTAACTCCGATGCAGGCAAAACTCGATTTGAGGCTTGCCTTATCGTTTCCTGCATTTTCGGTGTCG
>JGI12020J13220_1000093_pt1 | contig 10454 bp, 14 predicted proteins | sample DeeseametaMP0901_FD_13220 | JGI IMG/M metagenome (IMG submission 13220)
GATGGCAATAAGCTTTCGGAGTGGATTATGCGTTTATTGCTATCGATTCTTCAGCCTTGGCTTTGGGCTTGGCTTTAGGCTTGGCTTTAGGCTTGGATTTAGCCTTCTTCGGCTTTGCCTCCTCAACATCGTCTCCTGCTGCCTCCTCACTGTTAGCCTTTATTGATATCGATTTTTCAGCTACGTCTTCCTGAATACGTGCGCGCAGTTTTGCTTTGTATTTCAAGTTTCGTGGTTTGGTTCTTAATCTATATCCACAGCATGGACACCAAAGACCTTCCCATTTAATGAAAATCTCACAAATCTGACACCTACGTTGACCAGAAGCATACCTACCAGTACCTACTGGTTTTTGTGCCTTGTATCTAGTGCAAATTCCCTTACATGTCATTTTTACTACATATATTATAGGAATAATAGTTATTTAAGCATAGATCTGCAAAAATTTTCAATATTCTAGAAAAAACATGAAATAATTTTATTGATTTATATAATCTTTTGAAGCAATTTCAAAAAAAACAATAAAAAGGTATATAAATAACACGATTTTGCGAATTTCGCAAAAAATTTGTAATTAAAATTTGCATTTTAACCAATTCTTGAGGCTTTCACACTTCTGAAATACTATTTTTCTAAGGTTTTTTTGATTTGTCTAACATCTCCCATAATTGCACGCACTTGCGGGTTAGCATGTAGACTTATGGCATGTTCTGACTCCCAATACTTTTCAAGTTCTTTAATCTCTTTCAAAGCCTTTTTGATTTTTTCCTCATCGTTCACAATGTTCTTTTTGTTTGAAAAATCAAATCCAGGTGAAAAAAGACTGCGTTCTTCAGAAATTTTCGTGAAAAACTGGAATAATTCTTTTTTATATTTTTCCATAATCAATTCATCAAAGTGATAATAATCTAAATCATCCATTATACATTCAACAAAATTTTCTATAACTTTTTTTTCCTGATTTGGTTTTAACTTATCGTTCATAGCATTCTAAGATAATACTAATTGATTAGATTTTAGGAGTAGTAATTTATCCGCTAGTTAGCCTTAGAATTGCTTGGGCAATGTCGCCCTTGGTCTCAGCCAAAGCATCCTTAGCTTTCTCCTCATCACAATTTGCCTGCTGACATACTAACATTATATCGTCTTCTGAAAATATTTGTACCTCAAGTTCCTTTTCCTCAAAACTCTCCGCAATTACCTGAAAGATTGAATTTTCTTTTGACTTCATTTCAGTGACAGATGGTTTTGAAATGATTATCTCTTTTTTATCAGTCTTAATGATAACTTCCTGCACATTTGGGATCTCTTCCATGTCAAGACCCATCTTATCCATCATTCTTCGCATTTGGCGGTTACCTCCACGCATCATGTTCATCATCCCTCTGGCTGGTTTTTTAAACTATCTCTGACTTTTACTGCCACTCCGATTCTTTGTTCCTTCATCATCTCTGAAGACAGGATAGCCTTCCCTACTGCGATAACTTTATTCTTGTATAGAACTGGAACTTCACTTTGGATTCTGATATTTTTACCACACCAGACAACATGACCACAAAATACTGACCTTCCATCTTCTACAAACGGTTTTGAATCTTTGTCAATCTCAAGACAGTTTTCCTTGAATTTTTTACTCTTCATAAGAATCTGAGCAAAATGTGGTGTTATTGCCAGACCACCATCAATTCGCAATGTGCAAAGAAGCTTCTGGTTATGATATACCTCACGAATTCGCCCAGTCCTCTTTGAAAAGAAAAACTCTATCTGTTTAGGCAAATGTCTAGACACGCCTACGCCAAATAGGGCATCAATAGTATGTTTTAGTTTTAAAATAGGATCCATTCAAATGATATGCCTAGATATCTAAATATTAGTTTAAATTCTGTATAGAAGTGAAATAATCTATATAGAACAAAAATATGACTATAGTATTGACATCTGGTGATGAAACTAGGAAGATCCAATTTACGGGCAAATCTACTTACATAATTTCTCTACCCAAACAATGGATTACTGAACTAGGTCTAAAACAGGGAGATCGGGTTTCAGTCGATCGAAAAGGAGTTTCCAGTTTGCAGATCATGCCATGGAACACTAGAAGAAAAGACCAATCTGAAACAGCCACGATAGAAATTGAACCGAAAGAAGAAACATCATCTGTAGTAAGAAAACTAATTTCACTGTACTTTCTTCACTTTAAGACGATCAACATCAAGCCTAGAATAGGACGAATTACACCATCACAAAGAATTGGAATTCGAAATGGTGTTAAGAAAATTTTAATGGGTTCAGAAATAACTGCCGATTCATCAGACGGCATAACCATTCAAATTCTAATTAATTTGGTTGAGCTCTCAGTTGATGCTGCTTTCAAAAGAATGATGTCACTTGCAAAATCAATGCTAGACGATGCATTACTTGCAATAAAAGAAGGAAATGGAGAACTTGCAAAAGAAGTTATCAACAGTGACGATGATGTGGATAGATTTGGATTTTACATAACTAGACAACTTGCAATTGCGATTGAGAATGAACATATGTTAAAGGAAATGGGATTTGATAATACTCGTGATTGTCTTGGTTACAGAGTTGTTGTCAAAAACGTTGAAAGATTAGGAGATCACGCAGTAGGATTATCACAAGATGTTTTAGATTATAAAATGCCCATCCAAGGCAAGAATTTTGATAGAATACAGGAAATGAGCAATTTTGCAATTTCAGTAATGGATGAAGCATGCCTGGCCTTATTCAAAAAAGACTACGAACAGGCAGAAAAATCAATAGAAAGTGCAAATGATATACAAAAATATGAAAAAAGGATCTCAGACAGTCTAAAAACAAACAAAAATGAAGAGGAGGTTTTTAGAATTAGAAGGATAGTTGAAAATGTAAAAAGAGTTGCAGAATATGCGAGCGATATTGGTGAGATTGTTTTAAATATGAATATAGAAAAAATTCTCAAAAAACCAAAGATGTAGAGTTTTTGTGATGAATTCAGCTGTTTTAATTACATATGACCAAGATGATATGATTGATGAGGCAGTCGCCCTTTGTGAGTCGGCTGGCTATAAAGTAAAACATGTCATAAAACAAAACTTCCTGCAGAAGCCAAAATATGGCTTGAGTGGTGGTAAAATTGAAGATCTTAAAGAAATCATATCTACGGTAAAACCAGATGTAGTAGTTTTTGATGAGATATTAAAGCCAAGCCAGAACTATAATCTGGCTTCCGAGCTTAAAATGGAAATATTGGATAGAGAAGCTTTGATTTTACAAATATTTGAGAAAAGATCTTCCAGTACTGAATCCAAGCTTCAAGTTAAACTGGCGCAGGCACGCTATGATATGTCGAGAGCTAAAGAAAAAGTAAGACTTTCAAAAAAAGGTGAACAGCCAGGATTTATGGGTCTTGGAACATTTGAAGTTGATGTATACTATAACGAAATCAAAAAAAGAATGATTAACATCAAATCAAAGCTGGTAAAGTCAGGAAAACAACGCAAACTTCATAGACAAGCAAGAAAACGGCTTGGTTTCAAGACAATTTCACTTGCAGGATATACTTCAGCAGGTAAAACTACATTGTTTAATGCACTAACAGGAGAACAACGTGAAGAAAATGATGAGCTGTTCACTACTCTTTCAACTACTGTCCGGAGAGTAATGATAAATCAAGAAGTTGCATTGATTTCAGATACTATAGGGTTTATCAGTAAGCTTCCGGCATACATGATTGAAGCTTTCAAATCAACGTTAGAAGAACTGTTGTATACGGATGTTGTAATAGTTGTTATTGATGCGAGTGATAATCTATATGAATTACAAAAAAAATTCAAAAGTTGCCATACAACCCTAAATGAAATTGGTGTAGAATCAAATAAGTTGGTTTTCGCTTTAAATAAATCAGAATTGTTAGATGACGATAGAATTTTAGACATAGTAGATTGGCTAGAATTGAAGGAAAATAAAAAATGGATTGATATTTCTGCAGTTACAGGAAAAAATGTGGACAAACTTAAAAAAATAATTGATAATATTTTTCAAAATTACATATCAGAGAATAGTGATAAAGTTGGAGTAAACACGTATGGAAATTGAAGTTCTAAGGATTGGTCAACGGGTTGTTAGAGATGATAGAGTTACTACTCATGTGGCTCTAGTTGCAAGATCATTTGGCGCACAAAAAATCTATATGAATGAGGTAAATCCTGAGATAAAGTATACTATTTCTAGCATTAACAAAACCTGGGGTGGTAATTTTAAAATTGAAATTATTTCAGAATGGAAAAAAATCATTAAGGAAAAAAAAAATGCTGCGGTAAAAATTGTTCACCTTACAATGTATGGTCAGAATATTAATAATGTTGAAACGAAAATACGAAATGAAGACAAAATTTTGATTGTTGTTGGAGCTGAGAAAGTTCCAAGAGAGATCTACGAATTGGCAGATTATAATGTGGCAGTGGGTAACCAGCCACATTCAGAAGTAAGTGCCTTGGGCGTACTATTAGATCGTATTCAACAGGGAAAACAGTTTGAATTCAAGTTTGAGAATCCGGAGAGGGTGATAATTCCCCAAGAACAAGGCAAAGATGTTAGGGTGAATAAAACAACTGATTAATAACGGAAAATGAGGATTATCGCTGTTGATTGACAAATACGAAGATCCATTTGTGAAAATTTCGTATATGCTTGGTGGTGATGAATACCTCAAGGTTGCAAGGTCACTCTTAAAATCACAGGATGCGACAGATGAAGAGATTGCAAGTTCAACTGGTTTAAGAATCAATATGGTTCGAAAAGTACTCTATGATCTTTTTGGCAAAGCTCTCATTACTGGAGTTAGAGTGAAAGATGAGAGAAAAGGTTGGTTTGTCTACCGTTGGCGTTCTAGAAGAGATGAGGTTGAAAGATTTATCGAGAATCAGAAAAAAAAGATTGGTGAGAGACTTCAACAGAGATTAGATTATGAAAACTCATCACAGTTTTATCATTGTGGAAACGATGATTGCGCGAGAGTAACATTTGAAGATGCTCTTGAAGAATTTTTTAAATGCCCATCATGTGGTGGGGTTTTAAATATCAAGAAAAATGAGAAGTCTCAAAAGGCATTTGCTAAACAAATTGATAAGATAAGAAAAGAAATGCAAAGTTAATTCTCATAGTGTAGTATAACTTCATTTTTCATTTTTGAAACACTTTTTAATTTTAGCCTTATTGATTTCGCAATAGTTGAAAATCCATCACCGTCTACTAATGTTGTGGAAGTCATACCTCCTACAAGATAAGGTGTGATTGTGATTATGGCTTCATCTACTAGGTTTTCTTTCACAAATGCCCAGTTTGCTGTCCCACCTCCCTCAACTAGAATATTTTTTATGCCTTTTTTCTTGAGAATTCCAAGTAACTTTTTTATGCTTACTGTATCATTTCCACAAACTATAACCTGAACAGGAAATTTTTCTAGTTTCTGCAAGTTTTTTTTCTGTGCTTTTTTTGACACCGCAATAATTGTGGGAATTTTTGAACATGTTTTTAAAATTCTTGAACTCGAACGATTGTAGCATTTGAATCAAGAATTATACGTATTGGATTTTTTTTCTTAATATTATGCACAGATAAAAGTGGATCATCAATTTTAACAGTATTTTTTCCAATAAGAATTGCATCAACTTTACTTCTAAGTTTATGAACCCTAATTTTGTCTTTTTTTGAAGAAAGTTTTGAATCCCACTTCGTGTTGCTAACTTTCCATCTAAAGTGATCGCAGCGCTGAATATTACACGTGGCCTAAAGCTTTCCATGAACTATCTTACCTCCAATCATTACAGCCTTGATCGAGTTTTCATTTGCTCTATGGACAATAGATGCATGTGGGTTTTGCAGGGATCAAGATCCAAGCTGTTCTTTTTAATAAAAACAGCATCTGCCAAGTATCCTTCTTTGATACATCCAATTTTTTTGTCTAGTAATTTACCAGCATTAACGGTTACCATCTTCAGAATTTTTTTTGGATCAACACGTTTTTTGTGAATGCCCATAGTTACTTTCCATAAAAAGTCCATTTCTCTAAACAAGTCAGGTGAATTAATCATCAAGTTATCAGTTCCAATTGCTACATTACAATTCATTTTCATCATTTGTTCTATATCTGGAATTCCTTCCGCTAAAGATGCGTTTGCACGAGGACAAACAACTATGCCCCTTATTTTTTTAGATACCAGTTTCAGATCACTTTTTGAGGCGTATGTCATATGCACAAGAAAATTTGGTTTTAACAACAGACAACGTTCTGGTTCTGTTTTTTTGGTCATTCGCTTTGATTTCAAATAACTTTGCTTTGTTTCTGCGCAGTGAATTGCACGAATTTCTTTTATTTTAGATAGCTGCTTAAGCGCAGAATCGCTATTTTCGTTTGAACCACTAATTCCCAACCCATCACAATTTTTTAACAATGGTTCTAATTGGTTTAGGTATGATTTTGGGATTGGCGTGTTATTTTTGATCTGATTTTTCGACTGATAAAATTCTATTCTACCCAAAATCACCACACGAATTGGAATATCAAACAATGCTTTCTTAATAAGTAGAATACCATCCAAACCACTTTCCCTAAAATCAACAAATGTTGTGATTCCTTTTTTTAGCATAGATTTTGCCGTCTTTCTCATAAAAAGAATCAATTTTTTTGGCTCTGTTTCTCTTAGTATTTTTTGTTTAACTCCAAACATGGGATGAATTTTTGAATCAACGTCCTTGTTTAATGCAATATCTTTTGCAACCGAATCACCGATATGAGTATGAGAGTTAATCAATCCGGGGATAAGCAACAAGCCATTACAGTTTACAACTTTATTTTTACTTGGTTTAATTTTTGAAGAAATTTTTTGAATTGTGTTGCCAGTAACCTCTACACTTGTCTTTTCGATAAATTTTAAATCATTTCCATAAAGTACACTGATATTTTTTAATATCATACAATCTCATAAATTTCTGGTTTTTCTTTTCCTGAATCACGAATCTCTCTAATTGTGTCAAGTGATCTTGTTGCGAATTTTGCTGCACTTCTAGCAGTTTTTCCTGTTCCTATTCCACAATTTAGATCTATCCCAAATTCGTTTTTAATTATCTCAATAAATTCTTCTGCACTTTGCTTATAGTTCAAGTTTGCAACAACCATGAAATTATCACCTCCCATGAAAAATGAGAGCGATTTCTTAGCTAAGAAATACTCCGACATACTTGCGTATAGCTTGAACATTAATGAAGAAATTTCATATGGTGATATTGTTTTTCTTCTAGAAGTTAGATTATCAACATCAAAATGCATAATTGTAACTTTTGACTCTAGTTTTCCGTCTATGAATCCAAAAATATTATGCTCTTCATTTAGCTTTATTTCAGATTTTTTTCCATCATATGCACTAAGATTTGCCTCAAATGGTGAATCCCCATAACCTATTGACATTGATAATTTCAAATCAAAAGATGATTCAAGTTTCTTTTGGATTTCTATATGATCTTCAAGCGTAATCCCATTTGTAATTACAAAAAATTCATCTGATCTGTTTGAAAAAGCCAGTCCATTTTTGTAAGAAAATAATTTCTGTATCTGGAGGTATAGCGATGCTTGAAGCATCTGTATTTCATGTTCCCGATCACTTCCTAATGTAAGAGTCCAAGGCCCATATCCTGCAATCTTGATAATTGTAATCTGAATCATATTACTTTATTTTCTTCAATTCTTTTGCTGTCTTGAAAATAGCGTCAACTGCCCTTTCTGATACTGGTCGAATTCTTGCAAATGCCTGCCTTTCAGACATTCCTGGACCTGAAATTCCTAATGAAATTGGTTTTTGATATTTAATTGATAACTTGGAAATTCTTGCTGCAATAACATTTGCAATTAATTCATCATGTTTTGTTTGTCCTTTGATAATGGCACCTAATGTAACAATACCATCAATGTCTTTTTTTTGTAGCAAAGTATCAATCACTAATGGCATATCAAAAACGCCAAGAACTTTACACTCGTATTTTACGTTTAGTTTCAATTCTCTAGCCTTTTCAAGTGCAACTTTATGCATTCTAGACGTCACTTTATTGTTAAATTCCGAAACCACTATTGCAATATTCAAAATTAACGCACCCTTGAAAATTCATAGAGTTCTTTGCCATAAAGAAAAGGAATGGCATTCTCTTTTGCGTACTTTTTTGCTTTTTCAACTGACAGTGCGGCATAAGTTTCCGCATCCATCATCTCACAGATGGCAGAAACGGGATGTAACTTTGCTAACTTTGTTAGGTAAATTGACATCTCCGTATGACCCTTTCTGGAAGAAAGAAGACCGTCTGATGCAAGCAGTAATGGCACATGACCTGGTGTCTTAAACGAAGAAACAAACTGTTTTTTTGGATTATCTGAATTGCATAGGTTTGCCATTTCTTTAATGGTTAAAGCTCTATCACTGTCAGTAATTCCAGTGTATGTACGCTTGTGGTTTACAGATATTGAAAAAGTTGGATGATCTCCATATGGTGCTGTTCCCATCACCATATTTTTTGAGTCTGAATCAAGCTCGTTGGAATTTGCAAGTATGTTATGCATGTATTTTAGTTCTAATTTTTTTGCTAAACCATTTGAAATTGCAAGGCAAAGCAAACCGCCTGCATGTTGTCTCATTCTTGCAACATGTTCAGGAGTGATGAATTCTGCAGCAACCATCAAATCAACTTCGCTTTCTCGTCCGTCCGAATCATAAATCATGACAAACTCGCCTTGTTTTAGAGAAGCAATTGCCGTATCGAATGTCATTACTAAAAATTGCTTTTGCTGATACTATAAAACTTACTAATAATGTGGTAATTACTAATTTTGTGGTAATAGATTAGCCTTATTTTTTAATGTATTTTCCGAGAATGTCGGTTTCAATGTTGAGTTTATCGCCAACCTTTTTTGATTTGAAATTAGTAACCTTGATTGTTTGTGGTATGAGACAAACAGATGTAATATCTTTTTTTGCGTCAACTACCGTCAAACTAATTCCATCAAGTGCAATTGAACCTTTTTTGACAACATACTTTGTTAGTTTTTTTGGAATCTTAAACCAAAACTTTACTTCCTTTGGTTTTTTTTCAATCTTTGTTATTGTTGTTACTCCATCTATGTGTCCTAAAACAAAGTGACCTTCTAACCTGTCACCAACTTTTAAACTACGTTCAATGTTAACAATACTTCCTGCATTAACATTTCCTAAATCAGTCTTCTTTATTGTTTCATCAATCATTTCAAAAACACATTTGTTCCTTGAAATTTTCGTGGCGCTAAGGCAAACTCCGTTTATAGCAACGCTTTGACCAATCTTCAAACCTCTTGCATACTTACCAAGATCAACAGTCATTTGTATGGCACTTCTGCTCTTTGGTTTTGGATTAAGTTTTGTAACTTTTCCAGTCCCAACAATTATGCCGGTAAACATTATTTTATTGATTTGATGAGATCATTATAAATCAAATTTCCAAAAGTGCCTTTGCGCGCTTATAGTGAACTTCATCTATCATCTTTCCATCAACAACTGTTGCGCCTTTTCCTTTTTTTGTTGATTTTTCATAGACACTACAAACTTTTTTGGCCCATACAATTTCAGGCCTACTAGGATGAAAAATTTTATGAACAGTTTTGATTTGATCTGGGTGAATCACACTCTTCCCAGCATAGCCTAAACTTCTACCAACCTGGCAATCTTTAGTAAAGCCGCTCTTATCTTTCAGATCTTGCCATATTCCATCTATTGCAGCAACTCCCGCTGCAGTCGCTGCCACTGGAACCTTGTATCGAGAATATTTTGCACCGGGTGGGTTTCCCTTAGTGTATTCTATTCCCATATCATTCAATAAATCAAATATGCCAAATACCAAAGCGTCAATACGTTTGCTTGATGAGGCTATCTCATAACAATTCACAACTCCAAGTGCAGATTCTATTGAAGGCATCAAATGAATTCCCTTGATCTTTCTTTTTTTCTCTAGAGATGAGATTGTTTTTTCAATTTTCTTGAGTTCCTTTGCTGAATTTACCTTTGGAATTACAATTCCATCTATTCCCTTCTGTACAATCTCCTTAAGATCTGCTTCAACCATGCCTGATTCTGGTGAGTTTGTTCTAACAAAAACATCTGGAGAATACTTTTTTCTTTGTTTGAGTGTGTTTTTTATCAAGACTCTTGCTTTTTTCTTCTCTTTGTCTGGTACAGAATCTTCAAGATCAAAACAAACAATGTCAGCAGGAAGTGATTTTGCCTTTTCTAAAAACCTTGGATTATTCCCCGGAACAAAAACTAGACTACGAAATAAATTCGACATTAAGTGATTAAGCGCCTTCTGGCTTGATTAAGATTTTGCCAAAGAACTTTCCTTGGAGCATTTTTGTATGTGCCTCTGCTGCTTGCTCGAAA
>JGI12020J13220_1000098_pt1 | contig 10316 bp, 9 predicted proteins | sample DeeseametaMP0901_FD_13220 | JGI IMG/M metagenome (IMG submission 13220)
TGGGTCAGCTTTTCAAAAAATGAAAACATGTAGAACTCGTTAGTTATTCAGTGACAGAGCACGTTTACGTATGCCCCAAAATGCTGGGTCACAATTCTACACGATAACTGAAAGTGTGTTGAACTTTGCGGTGTTTTTTTGCCGCAAAGCTCGTTTAACATTAGCTAATATTTGGCACAGGCTGATACTTGGCGAAAATTATTATCTGGAGAAGAGCTCACATAAAACAACTCAACACTAAGCTAATTTCCTGTCAGCCTTCACTCTGCAAAGCCTAATTTAGCGAGTATGCTTTCTACTTTTTCAACATGTTCAGCCTGCCATTGTTCAAGTGACATAGAGCCGTCTTTCTGGGCACGTTTTTGAGCAATGTCATAGGCTGCTAGCGCCTCATCTCTTGGAATTACTGCAATGCCCTCTTCGTCTGCAACAATGATATCTCCGGCGTGAACCGTTACACCAGCACAGGTAATCGGCTCATTTAACGGGGCTATACACTTTTTGGCTCCTGGCTTGGGTATAACGCCCCTGGCAAATACCGGGAATTTGTTGTCACGGGTTTCTGCAAGATCTCGTATAACACCATCAATCACGAAACCTTTTATGCCGCGAGACTGGGCTATCGCGCAGACGTTACCGCCCGCAACAGCGAATTCATCATCGGCTTCCACAACAATAATGTCACCGGGGCTTGCGCGATATATCGCCGCATGCAGCATAAGATGGTCTCCCGGCTCACACTTAACGGTAAATGCTGGACCCGCAATGCGTGGCATGCCTTCCCACAATGGTTTTATCGCATAGTGCATGAACTGCTCTCTTGGCAGCGCATCGGCGTACTCACAAAAAAAACACTATAGCGAAATTAGCCCTACAAGTTGTTACAAGCTGTGTATTTTCACTATAAACACTTTTTCTATCCCCCCCGCCATGCTAAAAATTAGTAAAAAGCGTGCACGCAATACGCCACACCATTCTTTCGAAGGGATGCACAGGTTTCGCAACGCACTAAAAACAATAAGCGACAAGCCCAAATGTCGCCCAATAAAATGAAAAGGAAAACTCGACATGTTACGTAGCGTTTTAAGCTTAAGCGTGGCACTGGCCCTCACGGCTTGTAGCCCACAAAATTCATCCACAGAACAACAGACACAGAGCGCGGCTACCGAAGAAGCTCAGCAACAGCTTTCTTCAGGTGTCATTAAAGAAAATATGGATCTGTCTGTTGACCCGGGTGATGACTTTTTCCGCTACGTAAACGGCAAGTGGTTTGATAATTTTGAAATACCGGCAGATAAATCGAGCTACGGTTCTTTCGTGATCCTTCGCGATGAAGCACAAGATCACGTTATGGATATTATAAAATCGTCTGCCGAAGGCGACTTTAAAGCGGGCAGCGACGAGCAAAAAGTCGGTGATTTTTACCGTGCCTATATGGACATGGAAACCCGCAACGAACTTGGTACGACGCCGCTAAAGCCTGAGTTAACTAAGATTGATGCCATTGAAGACTACACCGACCTTGCTGAGTATTTCGCTTATGCAGCTCGCTATGGCTACGGTACGCCGTTCAGCCTAACTCAATACCCTGACCTTAAGTCGCCAAAAGAATATTTGATGTACACGTGGCAGTCGGGCTTAGGCCTTCCTGAGCGCGAGTACTACTTCAAGGACGACGAAACATCACAAACCATTCGCGATGCCTACGTTAAACATATTCAAACCATGTTTGAGCTGGCGGGTTTCGACGCGCCTAAAGAAAGTGCGGATATGCTGTTCGCACTTGAGACTAAAATTGCTCAGCTACATATGAAAAAAGAGCAGGCCCGTAACTTTGCTGCCAACTATAACAAACTGACAATTGAAGAACTTAAAGCGTTAATGCCTAAGTTCGACTGGGACGCTTATCTTACTGAAGCAGACATTAGCGACATTCCTTCGCTAGGCATCCTGCAAAAAGACTACATGCAAAACATTGATGGCGTTATTGCAGATACCTCACTGGAAGATTGGAAAACGTTCCTTAAGTGGGGCTTGTTAAATGCTTCAGCCAGTCGCTTAAATGCCGAGCTTGATGAAGCAAACTTCAATTTCTACAGCAAAGTGCTTCGCGGTGTTGAAGAGCAACAGCCACAATGGCGTCGTGCAGTAAGCCTTTCAAATGCCCATGTAGGCGAGCTAATCGGTAAGGTTTATGTAAAACAGCACTTCCCGCCTGAAGCGAAAGATCGCATGATGGAAATGGTTAATAACCTGTTGTTAGCTTACAAAGAAAGTATCGAAAATCTTGATTGGATGACAGATGAAACTCGTGCACAAGCACTAGACAAGCTGTCTAAGTTTACCGTGAAAATTGGTTACCCAGACCAGTGGAGAGACTATTCAGCGCTGACAGTTAATGCCAGTGACCTGTTTGGAAACCTAAAGCGTTCTTCGGACGTGCTGTACGAAGAAATGCTTAAGAAACAAGGCGGCCCAGTGTGGACCCATGAATGGGGCATGACACCACAAACTGTTAATGCTTACTACAACCCACCGCTAAACGAAATTGTATTCCCTGCGGCTATCCTTCAACCTCCGTTCTTTGACATGAACGCCGAAGACGCGGTTAACTACGGTGGCATTGGCGCGGTAATTGGTCATGAAATTGGCCATGGTTTTGATGATTCAGGGTCAACCTTCGACGGTGACGGCGTTCTGCGAAACTGGTGGACTGACGAAGATCGCGGCGAGTTTGAAGCACGCACTGCGAACTTGATTGAACAGTATAACCAGTTTGAGGTTCTGCCTGACTTGCACGTAAACGGTGAATATACCCTAGGTGAAAACATCGGCGACCTTGGCGGCATCAGCATCGCACTTAAAGCTTACCACCTGTCTCTTGATGGTGAAAAAGCACCTGAACTAGATGGTTTCACTGGCGATCAGCGTGTATTCATTGGTTACGGTCAGGTTTGGGCAAGCAAATATCGCGAAGAAGCGTTGCGCAGCCAAGTACAAACCGATACCCATTCACCTACGAAGTTCCGCACTAACGGTGCTGTTCGCAACGTACCTGAATTCTACGAAGCGTTTAACGTGACCGAAGAAGATGCGTTGTATTTACCACCAGAAGAACGCGTGAAAATTTGGTAATTCGCGTACTCTAAACACAGTACATAGAACGTAGCGTACATAAAATACGATAGCTAAAGCCCCATGTTTGCTTCACCAAACTGGGGCTTTTTTTGTCGTGTTGAAGTGTATGACTGAGCAGTTTCAAAAAGGCTAAATATGAATGTAAGAACAACTATTGTCTTTAGCAGCTTAGCGTTGATTTACCTGGCGACGCTGCCGCTTACCCCCTACGTGGCGCAATTCTTACCCAAAGCCCTGCCTATTGTGGTACTGGCAGTTTTCGCCTATACAAAACTTAGCGCCATGCCGCGATACATGGTGTTGGCGGCGTTACTTTTTAGTCTTGCCGGAGATGTTAGTCTGGCCTTGCCCTTTGCTGATAGTTTTATTACCGGCTTGGCGTGCTTTTTTGTTGCCCATTTAACGTATGCTATGTGTTTTGCGTTGCTGCATCGCCGCCTACAAGAAACGCCCGGCGACCATATCATTTCACGCAAACCAAAGTGGTTCATTAGTATTATTATGGTTAGCTTTGCCGTAATGATGGCAGTGCACATTCTGCCAGCGTCGAAAGCCTTATTTTACCCTGTAGTCGCCTATATTAGCGTAATCACACTGATGGGTTTAACCGCAGTGTGGTTGGCTCAAACCAAGCTAATCGTAACCGGTGCGTTATTTTTTGTGATATCAGATGCCATTCTCGCCCAGTCGGTTTTCAAAACCCCGCTTCCACTGTCTACCATTTGGGTAATGACAACTTACTATGGTGCCCAATATTGCTTAACCATGGGGCTGGTTGATGGTTTTTTGAGAAAAGAGAATAAGCAGGAAGAGATTGGTCAGACCTAGTTAGACAACGACGTTAAAACGTCTATCGCCAAGTCGGCTTTTTCAGCTGGCACGAAAATATGGTCGTGATAATAAGCGGCCACCACGTTGGCGCTAATTCCTGCCTTACCCAGCGCGGTGGACATAGCTGCAGTCATGCCTACCGCTTCCAAACTAGAATGCACTTCACAGGTTATACAGCGGTAATAACCTTCAAATTGCAGATTAGCTTTCTCGGCTGCGGCAACCGGAAGAATAAGGGTGGTGCCCTCGCGTTCTTGAAACATCCCCTTAGCTACTGAAATTAACGCACTAGTTAATCTGTCAGCAGGCAAGGTAGTAAAAACGTAATTTTCACTACTCGCCACAGGATTCAGATTTTTCAGTAACACGCTCAAGTCAGTTTCAGCGACCACACTCACCTTCCATTGAATAACGTCAGTACTTAGATCTAAGAGCGCATATTAAAGCTTTCGGGCTCTAATACGCTTTCCTTTAATCTTACCTTCTCTAAAGTGCGCCATGGCTTTTTTCACGCTTCGCGTTTTCACTGCGACAAAACTCATGCTGTTCTGAACTTTAATTTTGCCCAAGTCGTCGCCAGGAATGCCCGCATCTTTGGTAAGTGCACCCACCAGATCGCCTGGGCGAAGCTTTTCTTTTTTACCCGCGCTTAGTGAAATACAGGTAAATTCAGGCTGAGTAATTTTGTTTTTATGAAAACGCAGGCTTTGTGCGCCTTTAAGTGGAATATCGCTTTCTTGCAATACTTCTATTTTTCGCAAGAAGTGCTCTTCGTCATCGCTGACTAGCGTTACCGCCATGCCCTGTGCGCCTGCTCGCGCCGTGCGACCAATGCGGTGAATATGGGTTTCCGGCTCTTCACTTACCGTATAATTAATTACGCAGGCAACATCATCAATATCCAGCCCTCGCGCAGCTACATCGGTGGCAACAAGTACTTGTAGCGCATCGCTGGCGAACTGCATTAGCACCGATGTGCGTTGATGCTGTTCCAAGTCCCCCTGAAGTCCAGCTGCGCTAAAGCCATCTTCGATAAGCTCCTCAACCACTTCATTTACCTGAACCTTGCGGTTACAAAATACAATGGCATTTTTAGGTTGGTAGTGGGTAAGTACCGCTTTAAGCGCCTGAGTGCGTGTGTGCGGGAGCACGTTGTAGCCCAATTGGGTGATAGCGGGTTTACTGTCTTGAGACTCAACTTTACAGGTTACCGGGTTGTGCAGGTACTGCTTGGCTACACGCTCAATTTGTTCCGTAAAGGTTGCAGAAAACAATAGGGTTTGCACTTGTTTTGGCGTTTGACCGAAAATAATGCGTAAATCGTCTTCAAAGCCCATATCTAACATGCGATCGGCTTCATCGAGGACACGCAACTTTACGTTACTTAGGTCAATTCGACGCTTTTCCACATGGTCCATTACGCGACCCGGCGTGCCCACAATGATGTGAGGGCTATGTTTCAGTGACTGAATCTGCGGCCCCATAGGCTGGCCACCACATAACGTGGTCACTTTAATATTACCGATGTTCTTAGCCGCCGAACGGCACTGCTGAGCCACTTGATCAGCAAGCTCTCGGGTAGGACAAAGTATGATAGCCTGCGTGGTAAAATCATTCACTTCTACGTGCTGCAAGGCAGGAATTACAAAGCACAGAGTCTTGCCGCTGCCCGTCTGCGCTTGGCCTATCACATCTTTCCCCTGCAACGCCTCAGGGAGCGATTGTGCCTGTATAGGGGAAAGTTGGTAAATGCCTTGTGAGTCTAGCGCCTTGGTGATGGCAGGGTTTATATCTAAATGCTTAACTGTTTCAACTGTCATTAATTTGGGTTCCAAAGGTGCACTACACCATGTTCGGTATGATGAGCTATGCCGTATTCTTGGGACACCATGTCACTCCAGGAAGAAAGCTGCTCATTAAACTTGTCACTCATTTTCACACCGGCCGCCGCTAACTTGAGCTTCTCTAAAACCAAAACACAGGTGTCTTTCTTTGACAGTGCTAGGTAGGCCGTTGAAATGTCGTACTTACTCGATAGGGTTATTGTCTCACATTTAAATTGTTTTGGGTTACATCCAAAGTCAATTGCCCCCTGAGAACCGAAAATAGTATCAATTTCGTTGTTGATCAGTGCGTCCACTAATGCCTGCCACGAATCATAGGCTTTTACTTTGAAGCCATGCTCTATCGCAACGTTATAGCGGTAGTCTTCCAATAAGGTACCAACCCTAAAGTTCTTTGGTACGTTGGCAAAGGATTCAAAATAGGGCTTATCAATGCCGTACAGTCCATGAAGGTTTCTTGATACCGGCGTTACCCAGTGAAACACGCTTTCTCTTTCACTCGTGCGAATTACTGAGAATACCAATACGTTAGACTTGGTCATTGCTTCCTTTGCAATACGTTCCCATGGAGCGGAAAGGATATTCTGCTTTAGCGTCATCTCATCTAATATGTCTCTGACCAAGTCTGCAGCAATACCTTTAAGCTTTCCTCGCTCTCCCACCTCTGAAAAAAGTGGCACAATGTCGGCGATGACCCAAAGATTGTCGGTATTAGCATGCAGCTCACCTGCTAAGCTTAGTGTTCCAAAAGTAAGTATTGTGGCCGGGAAAGATGCTTTCAGTTCATCCCGCATTGCGCTAGCAAGCAATGTGAAGTCGTCTGAACCTTTGTATTGAGCAATCAGCTCGCTCATCCGCTCTGCAATATCGGCAGAACCTTCACTTTTGCTCAGTGCGATATAGCTCACTGCTATTGTCGTTGCCTGACTGCCCGCATTAGGCGTACAACGAACATTATTTCCACATTCAAAGGCAAATAGCGGCGTGATCCAATAATAACTATCTTCGTTATTTTCATCTCTGATCAAATTGATAAGGACGTCGGCACTATTCGATAAAGTGTTAGTAGCAGGCGTTAAATCAATGCCATTTTTTGATAAGGCATTTTTAAACACTGTGAGTGAGTAAGATTGAATACTCTGCTTCTCAGAGGGAGAAAGGGTACTTGGTAAATCGGGGGCGTGAGAGTAAGAGAATGCTTGTGCCCAAGTGGATGAACTCCACAGGGCACATAAACAGACAATAACAACAAAAACTACGCTTGAAATGCCTTTTCTAATTTCCACTGCAACGTTTGCCCCGCATAAAATGGAACCATATCGGTGCCATCAGCTAGGGTTACTTGTTCTGGCACCGTCCACGACTCTTTCACTAATGTCATTGTAGTCGTATTTCGTGGTAAACCATAAAAATCTGCACCGTAATGGCTAGCAAATCCTTCAAGCTTATCTATTGCGCCTAACTGCTCGAACACTTCAGCATAAAGCTCAATAGCAGACCATGCGCTATAACAACCCGCGCAGCCGCAAGCATTTTCTTTTTTATGNTTNGCATGAGGTGCCGAGTCGGTNCCTAGGAAGAATTTTTTGTTGCCGCTTGCCACCATATCGCGNAACGCTTTNTGATGCGTGTTGCGTTTTAGCACTGGCAAGCAATAGTTATGAGGGCGTACGCCGCCAACCAGTAAATCGTTGCGNTTTAACAATAAGTGCTGAGGGGTAATGGTGGCTCCAACAAATTCGCTGGCGCCCGCTACGAAGCTTGCGGCATCTGCTGTCGTAATATGCTCAAACACCACTTTCAGCTTAGGGAATGCGTCAACGATAGGCCCTAAATGGGTATCAATAAATACTTTCTCACGGTCAAAAATATCAATGTGATGCTCTGTCACTTCACCGTGTATCAACAATAGCAAACCTTGCTCTTGCATGGCTTGGAATACGGGGTATAAAGCCTGAATGCCTTTTACTGCGGCGTCTGAATTAGTAGTGGCCCCTGCAGGATATAGCTTACACGCAGTTACGCCCGCTTGTTTTGCATCGATAATGTCTTGAGGTGTAGTTTGATTAGTAAGGAATAAGGTCATTAATGGCTCAAAGCTACTGCCTTTAGGTCGCGCAGCTTCAATTCGCCCTTTGTACGCCATGGCCATTTCAGCATTAACCACCGGTGGTACAAGGTTTGGCATAACAATAGCGCGCTGGAAACAACGTGCGGTTGCAGGCACTGTTTCAGCTAGCATTTCGTTATCGCGAAAGTGAAGGTGCCAATCGTCTGGCGTAGTAATGGTGAGCGTTTGCATGCCTTGTCTCTCTTAGTACTTATTCAAACAGAGGGGAAGATGCGCGCAATAATAGCACAATTCCCATTTTGCGCGCAGAACAACTCGCTCGAAAGTGGCTATGAATTCTCTTCGCCGTGCTCTACCCAAATAAGCTTGCTAACGTCGTACCCAGCCGATGTCGCTTTTTCTAGTAAACGGGTGCGAACTTCATCTGAAATAGAAGGTGTTCGCGCTAAAATCCAAAGGTAGTCTTTATCTGGGCCTGTTATCAAAGCATATTGATAACCTTCTTTATCTAGCTCCATAATTACATAGCTGGCGTAAAATGGGCCAAAGAACGATACTTTCAGATGCCCTGTCGTTTCAGACTCTACAAAATACGCTTTGCCCTCGGCTTCATCCCATGCATTTTCTTCTACTGAAAAACCGCGATTAATTACCTTAACCCCTCCGTCATCGCGCATGCTATAGGTTGCCGTAACTTCGCTTAATCCTTCTTCGAAGCTATGGTCAAAGCGCGCTATTTCATACCACTTCCCTAAATAACGAGGAAGCTCAAAGCCTTCAACCGGCACTACCTTGTCAGGTACGCCAGTACAGCCAGACAAGCCCACACACACCATACCCGCCATAATCATTGAAACTAACTGCTTAAACATATGCCCTCTTTTCCTTGAACTCAGCTTTTAAAAAGCCCACTGATTAATTTAAATACACGCCTACATCGCAAAAATGATCTTTATCGGTGCTGCAACACCATAAACCTTCAAGCTAGGCTAACGGTCGACAGTAAAAATACGCTCGCCTAATCAGACTTTTCTTATCGCTTGGACCATATTACAGTGCTTTTAAAACAAGCCTTGAGCTAATACAGGCCCTGCCCACTCGATATTCTCAAACAGGGAGAAAATGACATGAATGCACACTTTCCACACGCAAGCCGCTTAATATATGGATGCATGGGCTTAGGTGGCGGTTGGAACGACAAACCGGCAACCAAAGCCGATATAAGCCAAGCAAGAAGCATCATTGATACTGTGCTGAGTTTAGATATTAATGTGTTTGATCATGCTGATATTTATACGTTCGGCAAAGCCGAAACGGTTTTTGGTGAAGCGCTCAAGCAAGCGCCCGAATTAAAAGACAAAATGATTATCCAATCTAAATGTGCAATACGATTTGAGGATGATTTAGGACCAAAGCGTTACGACTTTTCAGCAAATCACATTCACACGTCGGTTGAAGGCATTCTCTCTAGATTAGGAATAGAACAGCTTGATATACTGCTGCTGCATCGTCCAGATCCACTTATGGAGCTAGACGAAGTCGCCGGTACACTGAAGCTGCTTCAGCAGCAAGGTAAAATAAAGCATGTTGGCGTTTCAAACATGCATGGTCACCAAATTAATTACCTGCAGTCTGCACTTTCCACTCCTATTATTGCCAACCAACTTGAAATGAGCCTTGGCTTTAGAGACTGGTTAGAAGACGGTATTACTACCAACAGTGCTGCTAATCGCGATACAGGTTATGCGCCCGGCACACTTGAATACTGCATGATGAACAACGTGCAACTTCAGGCATGGGGAAGCTTGGCACAAGGTAGATACACAGGTGCAAAAGTTGAAAATAGTAATGACCGTGCAACAGCAGACTTAGTGGCTCAACTTGCAGGTGAATATCAAACTACGCCTGAAGCGATTGTTTTGGCCTGGTTGATGCGACATCCTGCCAACATTGCGCCCGTTTTGGGCAGTACCAATATTGACAGAATTAAAGCAAGCCAAAAGGCTGAAGATGTTCATTTAAGTCGAGAGCACTGGTACAAGTTATTTGAGGCTGCTCGCGGTCAAGAGATGCCGTAAGCATAAATATTAAGGAAATTAAGATGCTGAAAGGCTTTCACCACGTTGCTATCATTTGTAGTGACTACCCTCGCTCAAAGACGTTTTACACGGACGTGTTGGGCTTCTCGATTATTGATGAAAACTACCGTGAAGCCAGAGACTCTTACAAATGTGACCTCGCGTTACCTGATGGCAGTCAGATTGAGCTTTTTTCGTTTCCGGGGGCACCGCAAAGACCGTCGCGCCCAGAAGCGCAAGGACTTAGGCACTTAGCGTTCAAGGTGGACAACCTTGATGAAATGATCAACCACCTAACGAATAAGCGAGTTGAATGCGAGCCANTGAGAACCGATGAATACACCGGCAAACGCT
>JGI12020J13220_1000099_pt1 | contig 10313 bp, 8 predicted proteins | sample DeeseametaMP0901_FD_13220 | JGI IMG/M metagenome (IMG submission 13220)
GAAGAGGGCATTGCAGCAATTCCAAGAGATGAGGCGCTAGCAGCCTATGACATTGCCCAAAAGCGAGCCCAGAAAGATGGCTCCATGTCACTTGAACAGTGGCAGGCTGAGCACGCTGAAAAAGTGGAAAGCATACTGGCTAAATTGGGCTTTGCAGAGTGAAGGTTTGCAGATAACTCGCCATGCTTCGACTGGTTTTTGATAAGCGCTTTACTAAACCCTTCACTAAGCTTTTCATTAGGCAATAAGCTTTGCCAAATATTAACCAATGTTAAATGAGCTTTGCGGTAAAAAGGCGCCGCAAAGTTCAACACACTTTCAGTTATCGTGTAGAATTGTGACCTAAGCATTTTGGGGCATACGTAAACGTGCTCTGTCACTGAATAACTAACGAGTTCTACATGTTTTCATTTTTTGAAAAGCTGACCCAGCCTTTCCCTGACACGCCGCCTACCCAACCGCCAACAGGTATCGTTGCATTTTGTAAGTACTACACAAAAGGCATGTGGGGCGTAATCCTTACTGTTTCCGTGCTAAGTGCCATTGTTGCCATGTTAGAAGTGGCGCTTTTCGGCTTTTTAGGGCAGTTAGTTGACTGGTTCTCTGATCAAAACCGAGACACGTTTTTAGCGGATCAAAAATTTACCCTCATTGGCATGGGTTTAACCGTTCTCGTTTTTATTCCATTATTTATTTTGTTGCGCTCGCTGTTTTCTCGTCAGTCTCTGATGGGGAACTATCCCATGCGCATTAGATGGCAGGCTCACCGCTATTTGCTTGGCCAAAGTTTAACCTTCTTCCACGACGAGTTTGCCGGCCGTGTGGCCACCAAGGTGATGCAGACAGCGCTATCGGTACGAGAAACCGTGACCAAGGTTCTCGATTTGCTGGTGTACATCAGTGTTTATTTTATCTCTATGGTAGTGCTTATTTTCAGCACTGACTGGCGCTTAGCCATGCCGCTTATCGTGTGGTTTTTTGTGTATATCGGTATCTTGAAGGTGCTGGTACCAAAACTAAAAGAAGTGTCGCAAAAGCAAGCCGACGCGCGCTCATTAATGACTGGGCGTATTGTCGATAGCTATACCAATATCACAACGGTGAAGCTGTTTTCACATAGTCGCCGCGAAGCGGATTACGCAAAAGAAAGTATGGATGGTTTTCTTAAGACGGTTTACCCGCAAATGCGTTTGGTTACCGTGTTGGAATTCTGCGTGGAAATGGCTAACGCCATTCTTATTTTCACCATTGGTGCGCTATCTGTGTATTTGTGGATGGAAAACATCGCGAGCCCGGGCGATATCGCCATTGCTATTAGTCTGTGTTTGCGACTAAACGGTATGTCGCACTGGGTTATGTGGGAAGTATCAGGTTTGTTCGAAAACTTAGGCACGGTGCAGGATGGCATGAATACACTAGCGCAGCCTATTGCAGTAAAAGACAAGCCAAAAGCCGATGCGTTAAAGGTAAATGGCGGCGGGNTTAATTTCGATAATGTGCATTTTTCCTATTCAGGTGCAGACAACAAACCTATTGATGTGTTCACTAACTTGGATTTAGCCATTAAGCCTGGAGAAAAAGTGGGCTTAGTGGGGCGCTCTGGGGCAGGTAAATCGACCCTGGTTAATTTGCTCATGCGTTTTTACGACACCCAAAGTGGTCGCATTGTCATTGATGGTCAAGATATCACTGAAGTAGGCCAAGAAACCCTTCGCGCCAAAGTCAGCATGGTGACACAAGATACTTCACTGATGCACCGCTCGGTACGCGACAATATCCTTTACGGTCGAACGGATGCGACAGAAGAAGATATGATACGTGCGGCCAAACAGGCCGAAGCGCACGACTTTATTCTTACGCTTACCGATAGTCACGGTAGAACAGGGTACGACGCGCATGTAGGTGAGCGAGGTGTTAAGCTTTCAGGCGGTCAGCGCCAGCGCATTGCTATTGCGCGAGTGTTACTGAAAGACGCGCCTGTATTAGTGCTGGACGAAGCCACATCAGCGCTAGATTCAGAAGTTGAAGCGGCAATTCAAGCCTGTCTGGATAAAGTGATGGAAGGCAAAACCGTGNTGGCTATTGCGCATCGACTGTCGACCATTGCGCAAATGGACAGGTTACTTGTTCTGGATAAGGGCAANATTGTAGAGCAGGGAACCCATACCGAGCTTATTGCGCACAATGGCATATATGCCAAGCTTTGGGCGCACCAAACGGGCGGATTTATAGGCGTTGAATAGGCAAGGCGCGAATTAGCNTTCAATCGCAGATGGGATGGATAAACCGCTTGTATCTTGAAAGTGGTTAAGTATAATACGCGTCCCTCCCTTGCGATACCGCACTTTCCTTAGAAAAGACGCACAACTCACAAGGGCAGTGTAAGTAAATTTTGTCTTATCGACACCACAGGGGTGTAGTTCGAATTGGTAGAACAGCGGTCTCCAAAACCGATGGTTGGGGGTTCGAGTCCCTCCACCCCTGCCAAATTTACTTAAACTAAGAATTTTTAAGTTGCGCATTTTTTAGATGCGTAAAACAACGACGCTGTAGTGCTAGGATCGTAACATGAGCGAAAAGACGGAAAATCAGTCCAATGCATTGGACATGTTTAAATGGGTAGTGGTTTTTGCACTACTTGCCGGTTTAGTAACCGCTAATACAATGTACGGTGAGATCTCGGTACTATACCGTGCCATCGCAATTGTTGTAGTTGTTGGTATAGCTGGTTTCATCGCGGCAACTACCGAAAAAGGTAGCACCTTCTTGAGCTTCGCTAAAGAGTCTCGCACAGAAGTTCGCAAGGTTGTGTGGCCAACTCGCCAAGAGGCGAACCAAACTACACTTATCGTGCTTGCAGCGACGTTAATTATGGCACTAATTTTATGGGGACTAGACGGCATCATCGTTCGTGTAGTTGGCTTTATTACAGGAATAGGAGCATAACCGTATGTCTGAAGAAGAAGCAGTAAAGAAAAGATGGTACGTAGTTCAAGCCTATTCACAATATGAGTCTCGCGTTAAGAAGACCCTGCTTGAATACATCAAGATGCACAACATGGAAGACTACTTCGGTCAGGTACTAGTACCAACAGAAGAAGTAGTAGAAATGCGTGCGGGTCAAAAGCGTAAGTCTGAGCGTAAGTTCTACCCAGGTTATGTATTGGTAGAAATGGCGATGACGGAAGAGTCATGGCACTTAGTGAAAAGCGTACCTCGCGTACTTGGTTTTATCGGCGGCACATCTGACCGTCCTATGCCAATCACGCAGAAAGAAGCTGACGCTATCTTAAATCGTCTTGAAGAAAACGTTGATAAGCCAAGACCAAAGACGCTGTTCGAGCCAGGCGAAGTTATTCGCGTTATCGATGGCCCGTTTGCAGACTTCAACGGTGTGGTAGAAGAAGTAGACTACGAAAAGAGCCGCGTAAAAGTATCGGTACTTATCTTCGGTCGTTCTACTCCAGTAGACCTAGAATTTGGTCAGGTAGAAAAAGGCTAAGCCTACTCAAGCTACCGTATAGCATTTTTAAAAAGCCCCGTTTGACGGGGCTTTTTTGTATCTAGATAACGATAAAAGGAGAGCGGTGAATATTTATAAAAATTTGCATGTAACTACAACGTAGCATCCTCTTGACCTAAATAAGCCAGAAATAACAGCTAATAAGCGAAAGAAATATAAACATAAACTGCAATATTGTTGCGGTTTTTTCAGAGATTTTATCGCTCTTTGTAAAAGAGTCCCAAAATCTGACACCCAGCGCACGTTTTAAGATTAGGTTCATTCCACAAATTACCATGACCCAAATGAACACCGTTCCGATATCTACCATTTTAAATTTGACCTTCACTCATCTGTTGTTTCTAAACCCTCTAGATCCGACGCCAAATTTGCTATAGCGCCCGAAACTAACCCACCACCTACGGATGTTGCGAGAGAGCTGAAACCTTTAACCGGACTTAAAGCGCCTGCACCCATTCCGGCAAGTGTTCCTGTAGCGATGGTACTGAACGATGCGTTACGCCCGCCACCAATAATTGCCCCGTAGAAACCACCTATGCCACCGGCTATTGCGCCTAAAGCATTGGCCCAAAGTGCACCAGAAACATTTGAGATCTCATGATTGTTTAATTCTGTAGGTTTTTCCATTGTTTGATTATCCTTTCAAAATAAATGATGGGCTTCACACAGTCTGCGTAAAGCCAACATAACTCTGATTCACTTTGCCTATGAAAAATACTGACCTTTCGATGGTTTTTTATTCTAAATAGCCCTTGCATAGTAATTAATCACCTTATATAATGCGCGCCCTTTTAAACGGAAACGGGAAGCCGATTGAGCAAATAATCTCTGTATTTGCGAGGCGTTAGACCCAAACAAGAGAGCATGTAAAATGGCTAAAAAAGTAAGCGGTATTATCAAGCTTCAGGTTGCAGCAGGCGCTGCTAACCCAAGTCCACCAGTTGGTCCTGCACTAGGTCAACACGGTGTAAACATCATGGAATTCTGTAAGGCTTTCAACGCGAAAACAGAAAGCCTTGAGAAAGGCGCTCCAGTACCAGTAGAAATTACTGTATACGAAGATCGCTCTTTCACATTCGAAACTAAGACTCCTCCTGCGTCTTACCTGCTTAAGAAAGCAGCGGGCATCAAGAGTGGTTCTGGCCGTCCTAACACTGAAAAAGTGGGTAAAGTTACTCGCGCTCAGTTGGAAGAGATTGCTAAAACTAAAGAGCCAGACCTTACTGCAGCTGATCTAGATGCAGCGGTACGCACTATCGCGGGTTCTGCTCGCTCAATGGGCTTGAACGTAGAGGACTAATCGAATGGCTAAATTAACTAAACGCGCTCGCCTAATCCGCGACAAAGTTGACTCTACTAAAGAGTACGAAATCAACGAAGCAGTAGCGCTTCTTAAAGAACTAGCAACAGCTAAGTTCGCAGAAAGCGTAGACGTATCTGTTAACCTTGGTATCGATGCGAAGAAATCTGACCAAAACGTTCGTGGTGCAACTGTACTACCTAACGGTACTGGTAAAGACGTTCGCGTTGCAGTATTCACTCAAGGTGCAAATGCTGAAGCAGCTAAAGAAGCTGGTGCAGACATCGTTGGTATGGACGACTTAGCTGAGCAAGTTAAGAAAGGCGAAATGAACTTTGACGTAGTAGTTGCTAGCCCAGACGCGATGCGTGTTGTTGGTCAACTAGGTCAAATCTTAGGTCCACGCGGCCTTATGCCTAACCCAAAAACTGGCACTGTAACGCCTGACGTTGCAACGGCAGTTAAGAACGCTAAAGCTGGTCAGGTACGCTACCGTAACGATAAGAACGGTATCATCCACGCTAGCATCGGTAAGATTGCGTTCGAAGCGAACCAAATTCAAGAAAACCTTGAAGCGCTACTTGAAGCATTGAAGAAAGCTAAGCCTTCTTCTGCGAAAGGTACATACATCAAGAAGATCAGCCTAAGCACTACAATGGGTGCTGGTGTTGCTCTTGATAAGGCTTCTGTAGGTCTTTAATTTCGCTGAGCTTAGGCTTATCGAAATCTCTTAAAGGTTATGGGTTGGAGCTGTGACAATTAGCAGTGCTAATAAGCAGCTCCCGTCCTAGACCGCAGGTGCGGTGTGGTGAAAGAGGTAAGAGAACTTTCACAGTCAACACACTGCTTAATACAACAACCTGCGCAGACGGTGGTTTGACTCAGACTCTCTGGGGTAACAAACACCGTAGAGCGGTATCAACCATGAGGGTTGGTATCAATCTGTGAACCCTGACGGCGTAAGCGGGTAACCGCAAACAAAGTCAGATACAAAGAGGTGAACTCAGTGGCACTAGGTTTAGCAGCAAAAAAAGAGATCGTAGCAGAAGTTTCTGAAGTTGCGTCTCGCGCTCTATCCGTAGCCGTTGCTGAATACCGTGGGATGGAAGTTGCAGAACTGACTGACCTACGTGTTAAAGCTCGTGAGCAAGGCGTATACCTAAAGGTTGTACGTAACACTCTTGCAAAGCGTGCTCTAGCAGACAGTCAATTTGCAGACTTAGACAGCGCCTTAACTGGNCCGCTTATCTATGGTTTCTCTATCGACGCACCAGGCGGTGCGGCACGTCTTTTCAAAGACTTCGGTAAGACTAACGATAAGCTAAAAGTTACAGCACTATCTATTGGTAGCGGTCTTCTTGGTCCAGAGAAATTGGACGCAGTTGCAGCACTACCTACCCGCGACGAAGCGCTTGCGAAACTACTTGCAACCTTCAAAGCACCAGTTGGGAAATTCGTTCAAACAATCAACGAAGTTCCTGGCAAGTTTGTGCGCGTATTGGCGGCGGTCAAAGACACCAAGTAATTGGCGTTTTTGGCATATTGATTTTTTTAACATTTTATACCCAGGAGTTTAGAGAACATGGCTCTAACTAAAGAAGATATCTTAAACGCAATCGCTGAAATGCCAGTAATGGAACTGGTTGAACTAATCGAAGCGGCTGAAGAAAAATTCAACGTATCTGCTGCAGCTGCTGTTGCTGTTGCTGGTCCAGCTGCTGGCGGTGACGCTGCTGCTGCAGAAGAAAAGACTGAATTCGACGTTGTAATGACTTCATTCGGTGGCAACAAAGTTGCAGTTATCAAAGCAGTTCGCGGCGCGACTGGCCTAGGTCTTAAAGAAGCTAAAGAAGTAGTTGAGTCTGCTCCTAAAGCTATCAAAGAAGGCGTAAGCAAAGATGAAGCTGAAGCACTTAAGAAAGAGCTTGAAGAAGCTGGTGCAGAAGTAGAAATCAAGTAATCTGACATAGTCAGATTATTGCCTGAGACGGCAAGGCTGGTGGTTTTTTAAACCACCAGCCTTTTTGCGCTGTATAGTGTGTAGAATCTAACCCTTGGTTACACTACTTAAAGCGCCATTCGGAAATACCCATAAAAAGCATAAAAATCCAACAAGTTAACTAATAATTGGTTAAATTTTGTTGTATGCTGGTGTATCTGCCCGAAAAAGGGTTGTGGAAGTTTGTTGCTTAGTGCGCCATTTGAAACGTAGCTTTTAGCCCATAGCACGCGTTTTAAAGCATTTTGCAGCAGGTTGGGTCATAAATCAGCAGGCTGAGGAACCCATGGTTTACTCTTATAGCGAAAAGAAACGTATCCGTAAGGATTTTGGCAAACGCCCACAGGTATTGGAAATTCCATACCTTCTTTCAATTCAGCTTGATTCTTTCAAAAAGTTTATTGAGATCGATGCAGATGCTCAATACGGTTTGGAAGCAGCATTTCGTTCCGTTTTTCCAATTAAAAGCTACTCAGGTAGTTCAGAGCTTCAGTATGTAAGCTACCGCCTGGGAGAGCCCGTTTTCGACGTTAAAGAATGTCAAATTCGCGGCGTAACTTTCTCTGCTCCGTTAAGAGTAAAACTACGGTTAGTGTTGTTCGATAAAGACGCTGCGCCAGGTACCGTAAAAGATATTAAAGAACAAGAAGTGTACATGGGCGAGATCCCGTTGATGACTGAGAACGGTACGTTCGTTATCAATGGTACAGAGCGTGTTATCGTGTCACAGCTACACCGTTCACCTGGTGTATTCTTTGATCACGACAAAGGTAAAACCCACTCGTCAGGTAAAGTGCTTTATAACGCACGCGTAATTCCTTACCGTGGTTCGTGGTTAGACTTCGAGTTTGACCCGAAAGATAACCTATTCGTACGTATCGACCGTCGTCGTAAGTTGCCTGCAACGATTATCTTACGCGCACTTGAAATGACGTCTGAAGAAATCCTAGATACTTTCTTCGACAAAGTAAGCGTACGTATCGACAAAGACAAACTAATGATGGAAGTGGTTCCAGATCGCCTACGTGGTGAGACGGCTGCTTTTGATATCATTGACGGTGAAGGCAACGTTGTTGTTGAAACGGGTCGTCGTATTTCTGCGCGCCACACGCGTGCACTAGAAAAAGCCGGTCTTACAGAACTTGAAGTTCCAGCCGATTACCTAATTGGCCGTGTTTACGCAGCTACTTATGTAAACGAAGACACAGGCGAAGTGATTGTAAGCGCGAACGACGAACTAACCCTTGAAAACCTAGCGGCACTTAGCCAAGCGGGTATCAAAGAGTTCGAAACGCTTTACATCAACGAGCTAGATCACGGTTCATACATTTCAGATACGCTACGTATCGATTCTTCAACTAACCGCCTTGAAGCACTAGTTGAAATTTACCGTATGATGCGTCCTGGTGAGCCACCAACGAAAGATGCAGCTGAAACCTTGTTCGATAACTTGTTCTTCTCTGATGAACGTTACGACCTATCTTCTGTTGGCCGCATGAAGTTCAACCGCCGTCTTGGCCGTGAAGAACTTATTGGTGCTGGTACACTAGATAAAGAAGACATTATTTCTGTAATGAAGCAGCTAATAATGATTCGTGACGGTAAAGACGAAGTAGATGACATCGATCACCTAGGTAACCGTCGTATCCGTTCTGTAGGTGAAATGGCAGAAAACCAATTCCGCGTTGGTCTTGTACGTGTTGAGCGTGCAGTTAAAGAGCGTCTAAGCTTAGGCGACCTAGACAACGTGATGCCACAAGATCTTATTAACGCTAAGCCTATCTCGGCTGCGGTTAAAGAGTTCTTCGGTTCATCTCAGCTTTCTCAGTTCATGGACCAAAACAACCCGCTATCAGAAGTAACGCATAAGCGTCGTATTTCTGCATTAGGCCCGGGTGGTCTTACACGTGAACGTGCAGGCTTCGAAGTTCGAGACGTACACCCGACTCACTACGGTCGTCTATGTCCAATCGAAACGCCGGAAGGCCCGAACATCGGTCTAATTAACTCATTGGCAAGCTTCGCGCGTACCAATGACTTCGGTTTCCTAGAAACGCCGTTCCGTCGCATTGTAGACGGTGTNGTAACAGACGAAATCGATTACTTATCTGCAATTGAAGAAGGTCAATTCGCAATCGCTCAGGCAAACATCGCGTTGACTGAAGCAGGCGAGTTGGTTGACGACCTAATTCCATGTCGTCACCGCGGTGAAACTACCTTGATGCCGAAAGAAGACATCAAGTACATGGACGTTTCACCTCAGCAAATCGTTTCAATTGCTGCAAGCATTATCCCATTCCTAGAGCACGATGATGCGAACCGTGCACTTATGGGTGCGAACATGCAACGTCAGGCAGTACCTACACTACGCGCTGATAAGCCGCTAGTTGGTACCGGTATGGAAAGAACTATCGCGGTTGACTCAGGTGTTACTGTAGTTGCTAAGCGCGGTGGTGTGGTTGATTACGTAGATGCCAGCCGTATCGTTATTAAAGTAGACGAAGATGAAATGCTTCCAGGTGAAGCAGGTATCGATATCTACAACCTGACTAAGTACACTCGTTCTAACCAAAACACGTGTATCAATCAGAAGCCTACTTGTAGTGTTGGCGACCCGATTGTTGCAGGCGACGTGCTAGCTGATGGTCCTTCAACAGACCTAGGTGACCTTGCACTTGGTCAGAACATGCGTATCGCGTTCATGCCGTGGAATGGTTACAACTTTGAGGATTCAATCCTTATTTCTGAGCGTGTAGCGCAGGAAGACCGTTTTACTACTATCCACATTCAAGAGCTTAGCTGTATCGCTCGTGATACTAAGCTTGGGCCAGAAGAAATTTCTTCTGATATCCCGAACGTGGGTGAATCTGCACTAAGCAAGCTTGATGAGTCAGGTGTTGTTTACATTGGTGCGGAAGTGAAAGGCGGTGACATCCTTGTAGGTAAAGTAACGCCTAAAGGTGAAACGCAGCTTACGCCAGAAGAAAAACTACTACGTGCAATCTTCGGTGAGAAAGCGTCTGACGTTAAAGATACGTCTCTACGTGTACCTAACTCTGTTCACGGTACGGTAATCGACGTTCAAGTATTTACCCGTGACGGTGTAGAGAAAGACAAGCGTGCGCTAGAAATTGAAGATATGCAGCTACGTCAGGTTAAGAAAGACCTTACTGACGAGTTCGAAATTCTTGCAGACGGTATCTTTGCACGTGCACAAACTGCACTTCTACGTGCTGGTGTTGACCAAGCTAAGCTTGACAGCCTGCCGCGTGAAAAGTGGTTTGAAATCGCACTTAACAGTGAAGATGCACAGCTAGAGCTAGACCAAATCGCTGATCAGCATGCTGAAATCAAACTTGATTTCGATAAGAAGTTTGAAGGTAAGCGTCGCAAGATCACTCAAGGCGATGATCTAGCCCCTGGTGTGCTTAAGATCGTTAAGGTTTACCTTGCGGTTAAACGTCACATCCAACCGGGTGATAAAATGGCCG
>JGI12020J13220_1000106_pt1 | contig 10190 bp, 7 predicted proteins | sample DeeseametaMP0901_FD_13220 | JGI IMG/M metagenome (IMG submission 13220)
CTTTTTCGCGGAAGTGGTGGAATTGGTAGACACGCTGGATTTAGGTTCCAGTGCTTCACGGCGTGAGAGTTCAAGTCTCTCCTTCCGCACCATATTTAAAGCTCTCGCAGGGCTTTTCAAAAAGATATATCTGTCGGTGAGTGGCGCAGCTTGGTAGCGCACTTGTTTTGGGTACAAGGGGTCGCAGGTTCAAATCCTGTCTCACCGACCATTATCTTTCTCTCCTCTTTATTCATTGCTCAATAAATTCGCATAAATTCCGTCTTTTTCGCTATTTAGGCTATTAGTTTCGCTATTTGGTCAAAATGCGTTCAAATGGTTGTTACAAACTTGTGTTTGCCTCTCGACTCTTGTGGTATGCGGCTGTATACTACCGCGTCTTTTTTTAACCAGTACGTTTGTTTCAGGTTGGCTTTTTGACACAATTTCGTGTCCTAACTTTGATTTTATAAACGTCGAATAACGACCTCTACCCCGGAGTGATATGCAACTCTTGCATGACGGGAGAGGGGATTGAGAACAAAACGCCTGTAAAGGCGTATAGTTGAGGTAACATAATGCAAGTTTCAGTCGAGACGACCCAGGGTTTAGAACGCCGTCTTACTATCACCGTTCCAGCTGACACGGTTGATTCAGCAGTTAAGTCACGTCTACAGCAATTGGCGAAAACACAACGCATCAACGGCTTCCGTCCAGGTAAAGTTCCTGTAAACGTAATCAAAAAGCGTTTCGGCCAAGCTGTTCGCCAAGAAGTTGCTGGCGATGTTATGCAGCAAAACTTCTACCAAGCAGTGATTCAAGAAAAAATTCAGCCTGCTGGTATGCCGAAGTTTGAACTGACTAAAGACGAAGACGGTCAGGACCTAGAATTCACAGCATCTTTCGAAGTTTACCCAGAAGTAGAAGTGAAAGGTGTTAGCGATATCGAAATCGAAAAGCCAGTAGTAGAAATTACTGACGAAGATCTAGATAACATGATGGAAACACTTCAGAAGCAGCACGCAACTTGGAAAGAAGTTAAGCGTAAAGCGAAGAAAGACGACAAAGTTATCATCGACTTCGTTGGTTCTATCGACGGTGAAGAGTTTGAAGGTGGTAAAGCAGAAGACTTCGCTCTTGAGCTAGGTAAAGATCGCATGATCCCTGGTTTCGAAAAGCCACTTGTTGGCGCGAAAGCGGGTGAAGAAGTGACTATCGAAGTAACTTTCCCTGAAGACTACCACGCAGAAAACCTAAAAGGTAAAGATGCAGTTTTCCAAACTACCGTTAAGAAAGTAGAAGGCCTAAACCTTCCAAAAGTTGACGAAGAGTTTGCTAAACTATTCGGTGTTGAAGAAGGCGGAGTTGACGCGCTTAAAGCAGAAGTTCGTAAGAACATGCAGCGTGAACTAAATCAAACGCTAAAAGCGCAAGTTAAAGAAGACGTTATTGCTAAGCTAGTTGAAGCTAACGAGATTGATATTCCTCAAGCGCTTATCGATCAAGAAGTGAACGCACTTCGCGAGCAAGCTAAACAACGTTTCAGCCAGCAAGGCGGTGGTCAGAACCTTCCAGACCTACCTGCTGAATTGTTTACTGACAACGCTAAACGTCGCGTATCTATTGGTCTTCTTCTAGGTGAAGTGATCAAGCAGAACGAACTTAAAGCAGACGAAGCTAAAGTTAACGAGATGATCGAAACTGCTGCTTCAGCGTATGAAGATCCGCAAGAAGTTGTTGATTACTACAACAACAACCAAGAGCTTATGCAACAAATGCAGAACGTTGCACTAGAAGAACAAGCTATTGAGTGGGTTCTTGAGCAAGCAAAAGTTACCGAAGTAACTAAAGCTTTTGACGAGGTTATGAACAAACAGGCGTAATTTTTTACTGTCTGATTGACATTACTTGTCAGCAACTGCTTAAATGCTCGGAGCCTTCCGAGCATTTTTGTTTTTAACGCTAGATAATCAAGGTAGCTATGACTAATACCCCGTTTGACCCAATGAATGCACTTGTTCCTATGGTTGTTGAGCAAACCTCTAAAGGTGAGCGCTCATACGACATTTATTCTCGCCTATTGAAAGAAAACGTAATTTTCTTGGTAGGACAAGTTGAAGATCACATGGCCAACCTCATCGTTGCTCAAATGTTGTTCTTAGAAGCTGAAAACCCAGAGAAAGATATTTTCTTATACATTAACTCACCAGGCGGTTCGGTAACTGCTGGCATGGCAATTTACGATACGATGAAGTTTATCAAGCCAGACGTGAGTACAGTATGTATGGGCCAAGCTGCAAGCATGGGCGCATTTCTACTATCTGCAGGAGCAAAAGGTAAGCGCTACTGTCTACCTAACTCGCGCGTAATGATTCACCAACCGCTTGGTGGCTTCCAAGGTCAGGCATCTGATTTTGAAATACACGCGAAAGAAATTCTGTCTATTAAAGAGAAATTGAATCGCCTTATGGCGGACCATACTGGTCAAGACTATGAAAAAGTCGCGCGTGACACAGACCGTGATAACTTCTTGAGTGCAACTGAGGCAAAAGAATATGGCCTTGTTGACCAAGTTTTAGCAAATCGATCTGACGTAGCCGCAACTAAGTAGTATAGTTATAGTAGACCTGAGCCAGTGCATAGCACGTTTTGGTTTTCGGCTCAGGCAAGGCAGAGGCAAAAGTAATGAGTGATAAGCAAAGCGGTGACGGTGATAATAAGCTACTGTACTGTTCGTTTTGTGGCAAAAGCCAACACGAAGTAAGAAAGTTAATAGCAGGCCCGTCGGTATTCATTTGCGACGAGTGTGTTGAGTTATGTAACGATATCATTCGCGAAGAAATTAAGGAAATCGCGCCTAAGCAAAAGCAGGACGCTTTACCTAAACCAAGTGAAATTCATGCTCACTTAGACGATTACGTTATCGGGCAAGAACATGCAAAGAAGGTATTATCAGTAGCGGTATATAACCACTACAAGCGCTTGCGCAATGGCGACGTTCACGAAGGCGTAGAACTTGGCAAAAGTAATATTTTGCTAATAGGACCTACNGGTAGTGGTAAAACGCTGCTAGCGGAAACCCTAGCGCGCCTGCTTGATGTTCCATTCACCATGGCTGACGCAACCACGCTAACTGAAGCTGGCTACGTGGGCGAAGACGTTGAGAACATCATCCAGAAGTTACTGCAGAAGTGCGACTACGACGTAGAGAAAGCGCAGCGCGGAATTGTTTACATCGATGAAATCGATAAGATTTCTCGTAAGTCAGACAACCCATCTATCACTCGTGACGTTTCGGGTGAAGGTGTACAGCAGGCGCTTCTAAAGCTGATTGAGGGTACGGTTGCGTCTGTTCCTCCGCAAGGTGGACGTAAGCACCCACAGCAGGAATTCCTGCAGGTTGATACCTCTAAGATATTGTTCATCTGTGGTGGTGCGTTTGCTGGTCTTGATAAAGTTATTGAGCAACGCGCACAAAAAGACACGGGTATTGGATTTGGTGCTACGGTTAAGTCGAAAGACAACAGCAAACAAATCAGTGAACTGTTTAAGCAAGTTGAGCCTGAAGACTTAGTGAAATATGGGTTGATTCCAGAGTTCATTGGACGTCTACCGGTAGTAACAAGCCTTGAAGAGTTGAATGAAGAAGCACTAATTCAAATTCTACGCGAGCCTAAGAATGCAATCACCAAGCAATATGGTGCATTGTTCTCGATGGAAGATGTAGAGCTAGAGTTCCGTGACGATGCACTTAATGCTATTGCTAAAAAGGCAATGGATCGTAAGACAGGCGCACGTGGTCTTCGCTCAATCGTTGAAGCGGTTTTGCTTGATACTATGTANGACCTTCCTTCAATGGAAGACGTGAGCAAAGTTGGTTATTGATGAAACCGTTATTCGCGGTGAATCAAAACCTATCTTGATTTACGACAGCAACGAAAAGAAAGCCGCCTCTGAATAGATGCTGGTTTTGTGAAAAAAGGCCCTTCAGGGCCTTTTTTTGTTTTTAACAGCCAAAGTTTCAGACTTCGTTGTCTAATCTGACCTACGTTTAAACAAAGGGTATACCTTGAAAGAGGGTGATATTTGAGCGGTTAAAACAAATCTCGCTATCCTTTCTACTAGATTTTTGCGTTTAGTATTGCCATTCGAGGCAAAATCGATAATGGTTATACTAAGGTCAACAGGCCCTAGAGCAGGGAAGGTAAGGTTAAGGAATTAACGCACTTTAATAAGTTTCGATTGAACTTTGCTCTTGCATCCCCATATAAAAATGACATTTCAAACTAATTGAGAACAAGTATGACAGTTGAGCGTGAAAATCGCATTGAAATTCCTGTGCTTGCCTTGCGGGACGTGGTTGTTTACCCGCATATGGTCATACCCCTATTTGTTGGGCGTGAGAAATCAATTCGTTGTCTAGAAGCGGCAATGGATAATGACAAACAAATTTTTCTAGTAGCACAAAAAGACGCTGGCGTAGATGAGCCTGAAGCGGACGACATCTATACCGTCGGTACTATTGCTACTATCCTACAACTTCTAAAGCTACCCGACGGTACGGTTAAAGTGCTGGTAGAAGGTAGTGTACGCGGTGAAATTGAAAGCTATAAGCAATCAGAGCCGTTCTTTGTTGCTAATGTAGACAAACNAACTGATGAAGAGATTGATGAGAGNGAACAAGAAGTGCTTATTCGCTCTGCGGTTTCTCAGTTTGAAGGCTACGTAAAGCTAAACAAAAAAATTCCACCAGAAGTACTGACATCACTAAATGGCATTGAAGATGCGCCTCGTTTAGCCGACACCATGGCTGCACATATGCCTCTTAAGCTTACTGAAAAGCAAAAAGTGTTAGAGATGCAGGGCGTCAATGAGCGTCTTGAATATCTGATGGCGCTGATGGAAGGCGAAATTGATTTGCTGCAGGTCGAAAAGAAAATTCGTACCCGCGTTAAAAAGCAAATGGAAAAGAGCCAGCGCGAGTACTACTTGAATGAGCAGATGAAGGCTATTCAGAAAGAGTTGGGTGAACTGGATGACGCACCTGACGAATTTGAAGCGTTATCTAAAAAGATAGCCGACGCTAAAATGCCTAAAGAAGCGGAAGATAAAGCGAAAGCTGAACTTCAAAAGCTTAAGATGATGTCACCAATGTCTGCAGAAGCTACCGTGCTTCGAAGCTACATTGAATGGTTGACTAACGTGCCGTGGAACAAGCGCTCGCCGGTTAAGAAAGATCTTTCCCGCGCAGAAGGTGTGCTTAACGAAGACCACTACGGCCTTGAGAAAGTGAAAGAGCGCATTCTTGAGTATTTAGCCGTTCAGCAGCGTGTTAAGAAGCTAAAAGGCCCAATTCTGTGTCTTGTTGGTCCTCCAGGTGTAGGTAAAACTTCATTAGGCCAGTCGATAGCTAAAGCGACAGGTCGCAAATATGTGCGTATGGCACTAGGTGGCGTACGTGACGAAGCTGAAATCCGTGGTCACCGTCGTACCTACATTGGTTCATTGCCAGGTAAGCTAGTTCAAAAAATGGCGAAAGTAGGGGTTAAAAACCCGCTCTTCTTACTTGATGAAATCGATAAGATGTCATCAGATATGCGAGGCGACCCTGCGTCAGCGCTGCTTGAAGTACTAGATCCAGAGCAAAACAATAGCTTTAGTGATCATTATCTGGAAGTCGACTACGACCTGTCAGACGTTATGTTCGTAGCCACCTCTAATAGCATGAATATTCCAGGCCCATTACTTGACCGTATGGAAGTGATTCGTCTATCTGGCTACACAGAAGATGAAAAACTCAACATTGCAAAGAACCATTTAATTGGTAAGCAAATGGAACGCAATGGGCTTAAAGCGAAGGAGTTGGAAATTACCGATTCTGCCGTTATCGGTATGATTCGATACTATACCCGTGAAGCCGGGGTTCGTAGCTTAGAGCGCGAAGTATCGAAGGTATGCCGTAAAGCCGTGAAAGATATTTTGCTTAAGAAGAGCAAAGACAAAGTAGTAGTAACTCAGGATAACCTTAAGGACTATCTTGGCGTTCAACGCTTTGACTACGGTAAAGCGGACAAAGACAATCAAATTGGCCAAGTTACAGGACTTGCTTGGACGCAGGTAGGTGGTGACTTACTGACCATTGAAACAACGTCGGTTCCGGGCAAAGGCAAAATGACATCAACGGGTTCGTTAGGTGATGTCATGCAAGAGTCTATTAAGGCTGCTATGACGGTGGTAAGAAGTCGTGCAGAAAAGCTTCGCATAAACGATGACTTCTACGAGAAACGTGATATTCACGTGCACGTACCTGAAGGTGCTACGCCGAAAGATGGCCCTAGCGCAGGTATTGCTATGTGCACTGCACTTGTCTCGTCACTTACGGGTAACCCTGTGAAGTGCGATGTAGCTATGACCGGTGAAATCACCCTACGTGGTGAGGTGCTTGCTATTGGTGGACTTAAAGAAAAACTATTAGCTGCGCATCGAGGCGGCATTAAAACTGTCGTTATTCCAAAAGATAACGAGCGTGATTTGGAAGAAATTCCAGACAACGTGAAGAAAGATTTATCAATCCATCCGGTTAAGTGGATTGATGAAGTTCTTGATATTGCACTGCAGGAACCTGTAGAAAGCGTCAAGGTGGTTAAAAAATAACTTAATCGACGGGCTACAATCCTTTGTTTTTAAAGGCGTGTAGCCGTTTTTTTGCTATAAAATTGCAATAATTGAACAAAAAATGTGCATTGGGCGAAAGAAAACCTGATTTTTTTAAAATTAGGGCTTTCAAGTCGCAAAAGTTGTGTTACCTTTAAGTGGTATTCGCTTGAAGCCTTGCCACAAAAGGGATTGCAGCGATTCATTAATAAAGTTAATTATTTGTGACTGAAGCTTGATGTTAACAATCAAGCTTGCTATAACGTTCAAGCAAAATCGTTTTGGACAAACAGTATAATAACAATCGAAGGGGATCATAATTGTGAACAAGTCTCAACTTATCGACCAAATCGCTGCTGGTGCAGACATTTCTAAAGCAGCTGCTGGCCGCGCTCTTGACGCATTCACTGACTCAGTAACTGCGGCGCTTAAAGACGGCGACCAAGTTGCACTAGTAGGCTTTGGTACTTTCTCAGTTCGCGAACGTTCAGCTCGCAGTGGCCGCAACCCACAAACTGGTGAGACTATTCAGATTTCAGCAGCGAAAGTTCCATCTTTCAAAGCTGGTAAAGCACTGAAAGACGCTTGTAACTAAGCACAAAAATTATAGAAAAAGGCGATGGCTAGTCCATCGCCTTTTTTATTTCTAAAACAAAGAATTCAATATTGGGGTCAGAGTAATGACTCTGACCCCAATATTTTAAGAGTAGAAATAACCCTACGAGGCTTGATGAGTTTTATACATGTCCTCGCAACGTTCGAACTTAACGAAAGACAGTACAAATAGTGTGTTTTGGTCGTTTATATTCGGCAGCATTGGGTTATAATCAGCGCTTATTTTATCTCGCACTCACGGATTTGTGATGGTTTGAGGTAACTGTAGTAAGCAACGGAGTTGAAGAACAATCATGCTAGAAAGAATCAGAGAAGGTTCTCAAGGCCCATGGGCGATGGCGATTATCGCGCTTATCGTTTTAAGTTTCGTATTCGCAGGTGTAGGTAGCTACCTAACATCATCAGGTACTACTGCAGTAGCTACTGTTAATGGCGAAGAAATTTCGGCACAAGAACTAGAGCGTGCATATCAGAATCAGCGTGCACAAATGGAGTCACAATACGGCGAAAGCATCGCACAGCTTTTCTCTAGTGAGCAATACCTCGCAGATTTCAGAAGAAATGTACTGGACAGACTTATTGCTGAAAAATTAATTCAGCAACAAGCGACGGACATGGGATTGCGCGTAAGTGATAAACAAATTCGCGAAACCATAACACAAATGCCTGAATTCCAGTTTGGTGGTCAGTTCGATAACGAACGTTTCCAAGCCATTCTTCGTCAAAACGGTTTTCAAGTAGCCGATTTCCGTGATTATCTGCGCGTTCAAATGACACAAAACCAGTTGGCTGCAGCGCTAACGAATTCTTCATTTGCGTTGGACGGTGAAGTACAGCAAGCGAATGCGCTACAGCGCCAAACTCGTGATGCGAAATACGTGCTAGTGAGCTCTGATGAGTTTGCCGGCTCAATCGAAGTGACAGATGCGGATGTTGAAGCTTTTTATAATAACAACATCGCCTCTTTCGATACTGACGAGCAGGTTAAACTTGCTTACGTTAAGTTAAGTGTCGATGACTTGAAAGATCGCGTTTCGGTTGATGAAGAAGCGGTTCGCACGTACTACGAAAATAACCTGGGAAGCTACGGCAAAGAAGAAGAGCGCCGTGTTTCTCATATTCTTATCGAAGCGGGCGATGATGCCGATGCAGCGAAAGCAAAAGCAGAATCATTAAAAGCAGAACTCGACAACGGTGCAGACTTTGCGGCTCTTGCAGAAGCAAACTCTGATGACACATTCTCTGCCGAAAACGGTGGTGACTTAGACTTCATTACACCAGAAATGATGGACCCAGCGTTTGATGAAGCAGCTTTTGCTTTACAAAATGTTGGCGATGTATCCGACGTAGTTGAAACCGAGTTTGGTTTTCACATCATCAAGTTAACAGACTTAAAAGAAGCACAAGTTAAATCTTTCGATGAAGTAGCGGGTGAGATTCGCGATACGCTTCTTTATGACGCGGCTATGGAAAAGTACTTTGAGCTTCAAAATACGTTAGCTGAAATTGCGTTTGAAGTACCTGATACGCTAGAAGATGCAGCGAACGCGGTTGATTTGCCTGTGCAAGAGTCAGTGGTATTTAGTCGTAACACCGCACCTGCTGATCTAAGCTTCCCTGGTTTACTAGACGTTGCTTTCTCTTCTGAACTTATTGATGAAGGGCTTAATAGCGATATTATAGAACTAGACGACGAAACCGTTGTTGTTGCGCGTGTTATTGAGCATCAGCCTCAGCGTACTCAATCTCTTGAAGAAGTACGCGAAGGCATCGAAGCCTCTGTTAAGGCTGAAAAGTCAAAAGAAGCTGCAGAAGCTTGGGCGTTTGATATCGCACAAAAAGTGCGTGCTGGAGAAAGCGTTGAAAGCGAGCTAGCTGAAAAGTCTGTGTCTTGGGAGACAGCAGCTGCTGTTCCGAGAGCGGGCGGTACACTTGCACGTGCACTCGTTGACACGCTTTTCTCTCTTGCCCTTGAAGGCGAAGATAAAGTTGATGTTGCAACAACGGTAAACGGTGACGTTGCTGTTGTTATGCTTGAAAACGTTAACGCAGCACCAGAGCTTGAGAATGAGTTGGGTGAAAGCCTGAAGCAGCGCCTTGCTCAGGTACAAGGCCAGCGCGTTTATCAACAATATATTGATGCGCTTCGCGCAAATGCAGAAGTGACTATCTCACAGACGCTATAAGCACTGCTGCGTAAAAGCTGTCGCTGCGACTAACAGTGACACCGGTAAATACTAAAAAGCCAGCCTCTTTCATAGATGCTGGCTTTTTTTTACAACACAGTGATTGGCTATTTATTTGAAGTGCGTTAGTTCGTTAAGAACAGCATCAGTGTATAAAATGCCGCAATAACACCAGATAACACGAATATGTACAGAAACCCTTGCTTGCCTTGCTCCAGAGTGTATTTGTTGGCTTGTAAATAGCCAAACCAGAGTAGTGACAAAATAAGGGGTATTAAAACAATGATTTTTAACACAGTAATGCCTTTCTTTAAGTTATGTTCTAGTTATAACAACGCGCGTTGATTTAGACAAATCTTAACGAGCCAGTCCTAGTCGCCAACTCACCCATTGTCGCCTTCCTTGTTATCACCCTTTATTATTTTTAGCTTCAGGTTACTTTGTCCGCTGTCATGGCATTGTCGTAAATCTGTTATTGCCGTGTCACTTTACATTTGTGTAATAGACTCACGTTTCATAAAGGTTTCTTATGCATGTCAATTCAGCCTTTACCTTCCATAGCGCCAGCTCGCAGTATTTATTTTTCCGAAGTGCTTATGGCAAGAGCGTCGATTACCCCACAGGACGCTGGTTGCCAAAGTTACCTGATATACAAGCTCGAAAAGCTCGGTTTCTTTTGTGAAAAATACACAATTAATGGNGTGAGCAACCTCNTCGCCAGGTGGGGGCAGGGCCCGAATCACTTTGCATTTAGCG
>JGI12020J13220_1000109_pt1 | contig 10107 bp, 4 predicted proteins | sample DeeseametaMP0901_FD_13220 | JGI IMG/M metagenome (IMG submission 13220)
CCATAACGTCCAAATGTATCTGTTTTTCTAATGGACTTGGAAACGTGTTCACAAAAGGCTTTGAGTAAATCGTCCCCACACTCATGGCCATAGTTGTCATTGATTTCTTTGAAGTTATCTAAATCGATTAACACNAAAGATAAGTCGTTTTTATACGCCTTTGCTTCATTTAGCTCTAACTGCACTGCGCCGAGTAAACTTCTTCTATTACGAACGCCTGTGAGCGTATCTACGGTCGCTAATGTTTCCTGTTCTCTTTTCAACCTTCGCTGGACAGCATATAGATAGCTAATGAGGGCTAAAAGTCCTAATAAAGTCAGCGCCCCAGCAGTAAGAATTAGATTCATTCTGTTGCTGTTTGCAAGTTCCAGTTGAGATAATTCGTGCTGTTGTTTTAACAGTTGTAGTTTTCGCTCAGCTAACGCACTTTCATAATAGTCGCTAAACAGTTCTTTTCTGTCGTCAGTTTGATAGTAAAGAGATTGATAAAAGTTCTTACTGTCTCGCAATGCTGAAATGGCAGCCTCTTTGTTCCCCAGCTGCTCGAAAAGAGAAGACTGAATAGATTTGAATTGTGCCCAATGTAAATCGGGTGAGCTGTACTCGTCACTCAAGTTGTCGATAATTAAAGCTGACAACGCGTTAGCNCTTTCAAACTCACTCTGTTCTACTAGTGCTTTGAACCGAGAAATTTGATAAGTNTTAGTATCGTATGAGGTNGGTAGTAAGGATATGAAACTCTNAGTTTTTTCAATTAATTCATGNGCCTCTTTTACTTTNCCCAGAGCATAGAAATNTTCAATTTTTAAAACTAGTCCATAGGTGTAGGTATNCCAGTCCTCAATGGATGTAGCGTATTCGGTGTATTTTTCGAGCATGTCGAAAGCCTCATCTATTCGACCTAAGTTCTCGAGGCTTCTTCGTTGGCAGTCTAGGGCAATTTGGTAATACCGATGGGGGCTAGACAAAGGCCTAGTATAAAAAAAGGTCTCTGCACGAGAACACAATTCTAAAGCACGCTTATTCTCCCCTAAGTAAGACATATTGAGCCCTATCTCAAGCTCCATGTTTTCTATTGCACCGTCTCCAAAGAAGCGTTTTTCGGTTAATGAAGGCAGTTCGCCTAACACTTTCGCGCCAGAGTTTAGGGATGCTCTTATTAGTCCCATTCTCGCTAGAAAAATGGATTTAGTCGCAATAGCGTCAAAGTAAAGCTCAGGATCATTGTCGTTGGCAAACGCTATTACTTCGTCAATAGTGCTATGGGCTAAACGCCACTTTTCCTGAATGGCGAGGTTATAAGCTGACAGAATGTTGTGTCTGAAATACAACGCTGGGTGTGAACGCTTTATATCTTTTAAGTGGTCTTTCGGGGCAAGTTTGTACTCTTCGAATCCCGTGGGATGATCAAGCATAGATTGCAGTAAAGCAATGTAAACAGATGCAAGAGATGACTGTTCAGATAAGACATCAGAGTCAGAGACTAATGCCGTTAACTCTTCTTCACTGTCGGGTTTACTGCCTATAATTTGGGAATACGCTTGGAAATATCTGTCATCGTCAGATGCGAAGGTATTGTTTATTCCCAACAAAAATAGCACTAGTACGCTAATACACTTCTTATACTTCACTCGCTTTCTTCTTTTATTACTCGTACCTGAGCTTGTCTAGTGAGGTTATCAAATATTGGAAGAAATGTTTGATAATTCTAGCGTGCTAAAACAAAAAAGGGCCTGAAAAGGCCCTTAGTATTATTGCTCTATCAACTTAGAAAGTATATCTAGCGCCAAGCGTGTAGCGAGGTCCGTACTGACGAGCAAATAAGAATTGCTCTTCGAATCGGCCGTAGCCACGCTCTGTTTCGTCGTTAATGTTTACGCCTTCTAGGAAGACAGTTAGGTGCTCATTCACATCATAGTTGATGCTGGCATCAACTTGACCAAAGGTGTCGAACTGAGTTGCTGGGTTATCTGAAGAACCTTGTGCTTGGCCAATACCCACAACATAGTCTGAGCGCCATGCATAGGTCACTTTTACAGAAAGGCCTTCTTTCTCATAAAACACTTGGAAGTTGGCCGAGTCACTGATACCTACTAGCGGGTCTTGCTCGTTCAGGTTGTAAGGATCGTATTCAACGTCACCGTCAACTAACGTTGCGTTGGCGCCGAAACCAAAACCAGTGTCGCCAAACGTGTGCTGTATAGCTAGCTCAATACCTTCAACCGTTTTTGAATCGCTGGAATTACCAGGCTGTGTGGTACGCCAGGTAATTAACGGGTCGTCCGCATTAGGGGTTACCACACCGTTTTCGTCAGCGTAGCCGTTATCAATAAAGTAATTATAGATAGCGCTATCGGTGGCTTGCTCACCAGCTGCCGTTAATGCGGTCACGGCTTCGTTCCAGCGAGGGCCTTGATAGATGTCACGTAAACCTTCGAACTGCTGATCTTGACCTGTGGTTGTAATGTAGTTTTCAACCGACTTTCTGAATAAACCCACGGCAAGCATGCTCGACTCGTCGTAGTACCACTCAAATGAAAGGTCTAAGTTAGTTGACTCGAACGGTAGCAAGCTGGTGTTACCCGCCGATGCGGTTCTCGCGCCAATTTTAGGGCTTCCACTGAATGCCAAGCCACCTTGTAGCAAGCCAATCGGCGCTCTGGTAATTGATTTACCCCAAGAGAAACGCGCAACAATGTCATCCGTCACATCTACTTTTACGTCGAACATGGGTAATAAAATGTCATATTCGCCTGTAAAGTCTTGCACCTGTAGCTCGTCTTCAAACTGCGTGATCCACTCAGAAGCTGCGACCCAATTTACCTGCACAGGTACACGAACCTCCGCAGAGCTTGGCACTTCTGTTTCTTCGTAGCGTACACCAGCATTTATTTGCACGTAATAATCACCGACCTCGAAGTCCCACTCTGACTGAACATAAATAGAGTCGGTAATTTCCTCTACGTTACTGACAGAAGGCGCACCGCTGAAGTAAGGGTCGATAGAGTAAGCGTTACTCTCGCCAACGACATCACCAGTAATGAAAGCAAGTTGACGGGCAATGGCTTCGTCAAAATCATAGGTGTAATAGTAACCCGGATTCATGCCTGCGCCGCCACCGTCAAAGGCGTCTAGGAAGCCTGATGTGTCATTGCGAATAAACATGCTGTCTGGGAAAATTTCTGTGAAAGATGGACTAAAACCCGGGCCGCCGCGTAGTCCGCTCCACGCTTCAAAACCCGTCAATGCTTGTTCTGTTCGGGCGTAACCAAAGTCAATTTTAACCAGTGGTATGTCGAAAGCTGAGTTATACCACGTGCCGTCAAGCTGCAGTTGCTCAATATCAGAGCGACCTGGTGAGTAAATGAATTGGCTGAAGTTAGAGTCAATTTCACTAGGTAAGATTTCATTCGTACCGTTGTTCCAGTTCACATAAACTTGTGGAATCTCGCCTGCTCTGTAGTCGTAAACTTTTGACTCAAGCTGGTTTGAGCCCAGTATAATTTGGCCAGAGCTACCCAAACCTTTGTCATAACCGTTATCAATCTCGTTGTAAGAATCGTGGTAATCCAGACGGAAATGCCAATCGTCAGACACTACCCAGTCTAGGTTTACACCAATTGAACGCGCGTCAACTCGCGTGGTTTCGCGACTGGCAGTAAACGAGCCGTCGTCGCCACTAATATCGGCATAGACTGCTGTACCATTTTCGTCTAATTCGTACGCATTAATATTAGCGCCAAAGTTATTCCAAATACCCCATCCCACTGTGTTGGTGCCAGTAGTGGCGCGTGTTGCAGTGTAATCTATCGTTGCCGTAAAATCGTCAACTGGGCGAAATTGGAAAGTAACTTGGGCGTTTGAACGCTCACGCTGAACGTCAGTAATGCTGTAGTTCATGTCTTTAGGGAAGAACGCAGCGTCGGTAATATTGGTGCGGTTATCAACCACATTTTCAGGGTCTAAGTCAGGTAGTGCAGCGTTTTCTTGAAGCTGCCAGCCTTGAATATTTGCCGCTTGCTGCTGAAAGTCACGTTCTTGGTGAGAGAATGACAGACCAAATCCAAACATGTCATCGGCAAACGTGTTGCTGTAGACACCAGCAATTTCAGGGGTTACGTCATCACCCGCTTCGTTAGACGAGTCGTAAATACCTTTCACTGAAAACGTGGCATTTTGTCCTGATTGCGCCAACGGCTTCATGGTAATAATGTTTACCGTTGCACCTAGTCCCCCGCTGGGATTTTCTGCACGGGCGGTCTTCTGAAGCTCAAGCGTGTTTACACCTTCAGAAGAAAGGTTGGCTAAATTGAAGGAACGGGTAAAGCCCGTCCCCGGCATTTGTCTACCGTTCAGGGTAATTAGGTTGAACTCAGGACCAAAACCACGAACGGTAATTTCACTACCTTCACCGTTTGAACGACTAATACTTACACCTGTAATGCGTTGAAGTGCCTCAGCCAGGTTGGTATCAGGAAATTTACCTAGTTCTTCAGCGGATATGGCATCTACTACGCCGCTTGAGCTGCGTTTCAAATCCATAGAGCGGATCATACTGCCGCGAATACCGCTTACTTGAATAACTTCAACTTCGCCCTCTGCCGGTGTTACCGCTTCTGATTCTTGTGCGTAAGAGGGAAGAGCTAGGGTAGAGCCCATCAACAAAGCCATTGATGTGGCAAGCTGGGTCTTTTTAAATGGTGTGTTTTTCATAATTGCCCTACTAATTCTTATCAATTGGTCACTGCCGCTTTAAAGGCTAAAGCGGCATTTGCTTTGTTACTGTGCTGCTATTTCTACATTGTCGATGCGATAAACTGCACCTTCGCCTTGCCCCCATGCTGGGAACATCATGATGACGTTGATAGCGCTGATATCTAAGCCTGCGTCATATAGGGTTTGTAGTGGGAAAGTGTATGTTTGCCATTCACCTTCAACCGGATCAGCACCTTCCAAGCTGGCCGACATTGGAAGTTCAACAGCAGAAGAGACATTAATGGACTCTACTTTGAACAACCAAGGAGCAGAGGTGTCGTTAGGCATTGAGCTTACTTTCATTTCAAACTTAATCGCGCCATTTGAAAGTAGTGATGAAGCATCGAATGATACGGTTTCATCAGCTAAGAAACCCATCACCGTTGGTGTAGCGCCAATGCGAAATTCTGCTACTGTGCCGTGTTCCGCGTCGTCTACTTCTTCAGTTGGCGTTGAGCCACCACAACAATCCCAGATTGACCATTGTTCAGCTGCTGTATCAGCAAAGAGCGTGATGCCCGCACCTGACGCATCTTCGCCGCTATCAGGGTAGTAAAATTTCACATTGTCTAAGCGATAAACCGCGCCTTCACCTGTGCCCCAAGCTGGGAAAACCATAATGACGTCGATAGCACTCACGTCCAAACCACGTGCCTGCAATTCTGAAATGGTAAATGTGTAGGTTTGCCATTCACCTTCCACAGGCTCCTGACCCTCAACGCTATCAGAGAGTGGCAATTCAACAGCAGTAGATGCGCCATTAGACTCGATTTTGAATATCCAAGATGCTTCGGCGTTACTAGGCGCACTCACTACGCGCATATCAAACTGCAATAAGCCACCGTCGGTAAGTGCTGTAGCATCGAATGGGGTGTCACCGCCGCCAGATTCTGGGCGCGTGATAAAGCCCATTACAGTCGGTTCTGCGCCAATTCGAAATTCTGCAGTTAGACCGTGTTCTTCGTTGTCCATTTCTTCAGTAGGGGTAGAGCCGCCACAGCAGTCCCACATAGGCCAGTTAGGGTTTTGCCCATCTTCGAAGATGACTAATTCTGGGTAGCTAGCTCCGCCTTCTTGCGAAATTTCTACGTTAGCCATGCGATAAACCGCGCCATTGCCGGTATCCCACGCAGGGAAAACCATGATGACATCGATAGCACTTGTATCTAAGCCTGCTGCTGCAAGCGCGCTAAGTGGAAATTCGTAAGACTCCCACACACCCTGTTCAGGCGCAGCACCAGCGGTGTCTGCGGGTCCTACATAGCCGTCCATCAGTGGAAGTTCTGCGGCAGTTGAACCTTCAGAACTTTCAATCTTAAATAGCCAATTAGTTGTCNCATTTGCAGGCAGCGATGTAACTTTTAGATCGAATTTAACACTGCCAGTTTCTTCCATTGGAGACGCATCAAACGGAGACGCTTCACCTTCTGGGTCGGTAATGAATTGAGCTCGACTAATAAAGCCCATTACCGTAGGTGTTTCATTAATAGCAAATTCGAAAACCTGTCCTTGCTCGGCATCTTCTACNAGTGCTGGTGTTGACCCACCNCAGCAGTCCCACGCAGGCCAGTTTGGATTAGGTGTTCCGTCGAAAATAGTAAGGTTTTGTGCAACACCGGTTGACGGTGGTGAAGGGATAGGCGCCTCGCCTTCCACTAATGCATCGTCTAGTGAGTTGTAACCTGGGCGAACAGTTTCACAGCCCTTGCCGGTGTCTGGGTTCGATGCACATTCGTACACTCGAACATAATCGACCTCGTAAGTCTGACCTTCGACAAACGCTTCAGCATCAATACCTGTTTCGTTTACGTTAGCTGGCCAGTCGCCACCTACTGCAAAGTTAAGGATAATGTAGAATTCTTGATCGAATGGCGCGTTGTCCCAGTGAGTGGTTAGCTCACCTGTGCCTTGCTCAAAGTATTCCGCATACCAGCCGCGGTGAGAAAGTCCAGTTGCGTCACCGTTTGCGTTATAACGAACTTCTGAACGACGCTGCGTAGCGTAAAGGTAATCGTCCATGTACCAGCGAATTTCGCCTTCTTGCCATTCAACGGCGTAGGTGTGAAAGTCGTCTGCTGGATTCGCTCCATCAGGAAGCGAGTAGGCTTTGCCTGAGCTATCGTTATTTGGCCATTCTTGACCATAGTGAAGGGTGCCGTGAATATGGCTTTCAGGATTGCCGTCAGCATCTAGTGCCTTAAGGTTTACGGCTTCCATGATGTCAATTTCGCCAGAACGAGGCCAGCCACCGTAAACCTCATCAGTAGGCATCATCCAAAACGCCGGCCAACTGCCTTGACCAGAGGGTAATTTAGCACGCATTTCAATACGGCCGTATTTAAAGTCTGCTTTGTAGCGCGTGTTTAGACGGGCTGACGTATAAGGCTTTTGCGCTCCTTCTTCCGCGGGTAGAGCAACAATTTTTAGGCTACCGTCAGACACAAATGAATTGTCTTCGCTGTCGGTATAACACTGAGATTCATTATTGCCGCCACCGTCGCAGTTTACTTCATGAGTCCAGTTGTCATCGTCAATACTGTTCCCATCGAACTCGTCGCTCCATACCAGCTCCCAGTCAGAAACGGGTGCCGCAGGATCAACAACGTCGATGTCTGTAGATGTGGTTGCTCCGCCTCCACAGCCAAATAGGGTTGCGACTGAGATCGCGGCAGCTATCCGCGAAAGTTGAGATGCTTTTTTCGTCATTGTTTTCAGCCCTGATCTAAAGAAATTGGGTTTTTATGTAGTGGCAAATGCCACGTAAAAAGCTTTTTGTAAGCGCTTACAATTTAGGTCAAATAAAAATGGCTGTTTGAAAGCGCTTACATTACATTAAGCGACTGACACATAAAGATCAATACTGTTCTCAAAAAATTAACATTTGGCTGTCGGTCTTATTTTTGTTGTTTTTCGTTTATTTTCAAGTAAAACAATAAGATAAGGTTGTATTAGAGTGTGGGTTAAAATTTAAAGGTGCTTGTTTCACTCACTATTTACAAATTATCTCAGGGACTTGTTAATGACCTGTGCTCGATATTTTGTTCGCACCTGGGTACACATCACGTTAAGCTCAATATACGATCTCATGTGAGTTGTTATTATGCATCACCACAATCACAGCACTACCGCCTCCAATCATCATAAAGGTCAGCATCACGGCCATCACCACGGTGCGCATGCTGAAGCGCTAGGCACAGATTCCACACGCATTGGATGGGCGTTCTGGCTAAATTTCATCTTTACTATTATTGAATTCATCGGGGGTTGGCTTACTAACAGTGTCGCCATAATGGCNGATGCTGTTCACGATTTAGGAGACTCTCTATCCATAGGTCTGGCGTGGTATTTAAGTAAGCTCGGGAATAAAGCATCTACCGAAAAGTATACGTATGGCTTCAAACGGCTAAGCCTTATGGGAGCTATGATCAACGGCGTTATCTTGGTGATTGGCTCAATTTGGGTGTTGTCTGAGGCCATCCCTCGTTTATCTAACCCCGAAATGCCCGTTACAGAGGGTATGATTGGATTAGCGATCCTAGGTATTGTCGTGAATGGATTTGCAGCTTATAAACTCCACGGCGGTCATTCGATGAATGAAAAGGTGCTTAACTGGCACTTAATTGAAGACACGATGGGGTGGGTAGCGGTACTGGTAGTAGCCATTGTGCTCCATTTTGTTGAATGGCCTATACTCGACCCAATTTTATCTATTGGTTTTACGCTATTTATTTTGGTCAATGTTGTTCGGTATGTTGTGCAGACCATGTCTTTGTTTCTACAGGGCGTACCTGACTTGGCTACAAGGAATGCTATTAGCAACACGCTTTTGAAAATCGAGCACGTTGAAGAAATTCACCATGTACATTTTTGGTCGCTTGACGGAGAGCAGCACGTGCTTACTGCACACGTGGTAATAAACTGTGCAATAGACAATGACAAACTGAGAGCACTCAAAAAGGAAGTTCACGAGCGTTTAGCCCCCTTTGAACTTGCTCATACCACGATAGAGTTTGAGTTGCCGGGTGAGCCATGTCGTGATGATAATGACCATTTACACGCCCACTCTCATGAACACCAGCACGAAGAGATATAAGTTGCGTTTAACTCTGGCGAGAGTAGGGATTCGTTCTCTAGAGGCCTACGAAAATCAAGCTATTGTAGTGATAGGCCTTTTAAGCAATAACTATAATTAACAAATAAAAGTATGAATATTAGATATCAAGCGATTCTCCCGGGAGTAAGCGTTTCGGTCATAACCGGCTTGGCGGCTCTTTTTCTCAGCGATCACTACGGTTCCCCTGCCATGCTGTTTGCTCTTCTGATAGGAATGGCTGTTTCTTTCCTCTATCGAGCCGATTCACCAAGTACCGAAGGTATTGATTTCTGTGCCAGTACTCTATTACGTACAGGTGTTGTACTCCTTGGTTTAAGGCTCGCACTTGAAGATTTAACGGCACTGGGTTGGGATACGCTGGGCTTATTGTGCTTTGCCATTTTAACGACTATTTTGCTTGGAATTGGCCTCGCTAAAATTTTTGGGTTAAAAGGGCAGTTAGGTGCCTTAACAGGAGGCGCAGTTGCCATCTGTGGCGCATCCGCTGCATTAGCTATATCTACCATTCTACCCAAAGGCCAGCACCATGAGCGAGATACACTAGTTACCGTTATTGGCGTTACCGCTATGTCTACAATCGCCATGGTACTCTATCCTATTATCGCTGTTCAGCTAAACCTGTCAGACAGTGAAGCCGGCATTTTTCTAGGTGGCACTATTCATGATGTTGCGCAAGTTGTAGGGGCAGGGTACTCGATTTCTCAGGAAGTAGGTGATATGGCGACGCTAACTAAACTTGTTAGGGTGGCTATGCTAGTTCCAGTAGTTATGATTATGGTGTTAGTCGTAGCAAAAACCTTATCTGTTGGTATCAAAAGCCGCCAAACAAACAGTCCTAAAATACCACTGTTTTTAGTCGGCTTCGTAATGATGATGCTCGTGAACAGCTTCTTTGTTTTACCTGAAAGTCTTGTAGAGATGGGGAGTCAAATCTCACGTTTTTTCCTCATCGTTTCCATAGCCGCGATTGGAATGAAATCAAACTTGGGTCAGCTCATCAATGTTGGTGTGCGACCAATAATTATGATTTTCGCAGAAACCTTATGGTTAGCACTCATCATTTTAGGGTACTTACACTTTTCGTAACGTTAGATAAGAAACTGGACGCGTCGTTTTAAATGTATCGAATTTAGAAAATCTGCCGATATTCAATGCATAACGCTACTTCAGACTAATAGTTAAATGGTCTGGATATCTGTTAATCTGAACAAAATAACTCTATAAAAAACATATCGGTA
>JGI12020J13220_1000111_pt1 | contig 10079 bp, 10 predicted proteins | sample DeeseametaMP0901_FD_13220 | JGI IMG/M metagenome (IMG submission 13220)
ATGATGCATTTCCTGCACGTTCACCAATTCCATTAATTGTGACATGTGCACATGAAGCACCTGCATGAATTCCAGATAATGCATTAGCCACTGCCAATCCAAAGTCATTATGACAATGAACACTAACTGGAAGTTTTGTTGCTTCAATAGCATCTCTAGTAATTTTCGCCATATACTCCGGAGTAGAGTATCCTACTGTATCTGGAATATCAATTCTATCAGCTCCGGCTTTTGCAACTTCACCAAACACTTTTTTCAAAAATTCTCTGTCAGTTCTTGTAGCATCTTCAGCTGAAAATTCAACTTTAATGCCTCTTGATTTTCCATACTCTACTGCTTCAATCGCTTTTTCAAGTGCTTGATCTCTTGTCATTTTGAGTTTATACTCCAAGTGAATGTCAGATGTTGCAATGAATGTGTGAACAGAATTTAAACCAGCATCAATTGCGACATCGATATCTTTTTTGATAGTTCTTGTCAATCCAACTATCTCAGAAGATAATCCTTCGCTAGTAATCATTTTTACTCCTTTAAATTCACCATCAGAAATTACTGGGAAACCAGCTTCTATAGCGTCAACTCCTAATGCATCAAGTTTTTTGGCAATTGAGAGTTTTTGATCTGGTGATAAGGAAACTCCAATAGTTTGTTCTCCATCTCGTAATGTCGTATCGAATATTCTAATTTTCATGATCCACTCCTTTGTAATGCAGCAACTCCAGTTCGTGCCACATCAAGAATGCCAAATGGCTTTATCAATTCCTCAAATGCTTGGATTTGGTGAGGAGTTGCAGTCAATTCTACCATAAGAGAATCCTTTTTCACATCATGTACCTTTCCGCCATATGCAGTAGCTATCTTGTTAATATCCATACTATCACTAGCTTTACTAATTTTTATCATAAAAAGGCAGAGTTCTCGGTATACTGTCTTGTGCTCATCCAAGTGCTTGACATCTACTGTATCAATCATTTTTTCAAGTTGTTTTACAATCTGTGTCACTCGCTTTTCATCACTATTAGTAGTAATAGTCATTCTAGAATAAGCTGGATTTTCAGTTACACCTACTGAGATACTATCAATGTTAAAGTTCCTAGACCTGAAAAGATTAGTTACCTTAAACAAGATACCAGTTTTGTTTTCAACTAAAATAGAAATAATTGCCCACATGACTAATCACTATGATGGTAAGACCATATCCGCAAGCGAAGTTCCAGGAGCCACAAATGGCAATACATCTTCTACAGGGTCAATTGGAATATCAATTACAGTTGCAACATCACTCGATAACGCAGTTTTAATTGCCTTGTGTAACTCATCCATTGACTGTGCTCTAATTCCTTGTGCACCATATGATTCTGCTAATTTTACATAATCAGGACAATTTTGTTGGTCTACACCAATCATTCTTCTATCATAGAAAGTTCTTTGCCATTGAGCTACCATTCCTAATGAATAGTTGTTTAAGATAAACACGATTACAGGAATATCTTCCAACACTGCAGTAGCAAGAGAGTTTTCGGTCATTGCAAAGCTGCCATCTCCTGCAATATCCACTACAGGAACATCAGGTCTTGCAACTTTGGCACCAATTGATGCAGGAAATCCCCAACCCATAGTACCTAATCCAGTAGAACTAAAGAAAGTACCAGGCTGAATTACATCATAGAACAATGATGCCCACATTTGGTGTTGCCCTACTTCGGTAGTGATAATTGATTCTGGAGGTAACAGCTCTCGGAGTTTACGTAAAATTTTTGCAGCACCCATTTCGCCCGGATGAATTTTCAAGTTTTCTTTCCAGTATGCTTTAGTCTCTTTTACATGCTTTATCCAAGTACTCTCTTCAGTTTTTTTAATTGCTCTTTGCAAAAGTAATTTTATCATTATTCGAAGTGATGCTTTAACATCTCCAACTACGGCAACCTGAGCTGTTTGGTTTTTACCAATCTCTGCAGGATCTACATCCAAGTGAATGATTTTGAGCCTCTTTTCAAATGCCTCAAAGGTTCCAACTGATCTATCAGAGAATCTAGTTCCAATTGCTAATACACAATCAGCTTCTGTCATCATTTTGTTTGCCTCTGCATGTCCATGCATCCCAATTGGACCCAATGACAAAGGATGATTTTCAGGAAATGAACCCTTTCCTTTGAAAGTAGTAACTACTGGAAGCATAAGAGTTTCAGCAATAGATTGCAATTCAGCAAATGCTGATGAGATAATAGTTCCACCACCAGATAATATGATTGGTTTTTCTGAATTAAGTAACATATCGATTGCCCTTTCACATGCAACAATGTCAGGATCAGCCCAAGGATGATATCCTTGAATTTTAAATTCATCTGGAAATTCCATCTCTGCTTCATTTTGTTGAACATCTTTTGGAATGTCAATAAGTACAGGTCCTGGTCGTCCAGTTCTTGCAATGTAGAATCCTTTTCTTACAGCTCCCGGAACTTCACCAGCTGTTCTTGGTTGAAATGCATATTTTACAACAGGGTTTGACATTCCAATAATATCACTTTCTTGAAATGCATCTCGTCCAATCATAGCTACTGGTACTTGACCAGTTACTGCAACCATTGGTGCAGAATCAGCTTGCGCTGTTGCAAGGCCTGTCAATATGTTAGTAGCACCAGGTCCTGATGTTGCAAAGCAAACACCTGGTTTTCTGCTAACTCTACCAAAACCATCAGCCATATGAGCTGCTGATTGTTCATGTCTTGCCAAGATATGTCTAATATTACATCTAGCAAATTCATCATACATCGGAAGATTTGCACCTCCGGGTATACCAAACACTTGCTTGACGCCTTCTTTTTCCATAGCCGTCATCAAGGCCTTTGCACCTGTCATAGTTTCCATTTTATTCATCAATTCAATCACCATAATTTTAATGTGTTAAAAATTTGAGCAAACTTTACAGTAGAACAACAACTTGCAAATTCTTGCTAATTGGTCCAGTTACTTTTGTGCTCATTGAAATCAAAAATAAATCTAATTGATAATTAATAAAGATTACCAGAAAAACAATCGTGATTTAATCATTTTCGTGCCAGAAGACTTAAACTGATAATTTTCATATTCAAAATTGATTGTTTTGATAGATAGTGAAGAAATCATAAAAATTATTGAAACATTATTTCAAGCGGGAGTAACAAAAGATCTAACACAACTAAAAGACATACATCTTGATGATCCTAAATTTTCAAGCTTTAGTGATTTACCACCATATGATCTAAAAGATTATCAAACTACAATCGAATTAGAAGAATTAAGATTCATTAGTATTTCAGACTATAGTTATGAAATAAAAAATCCGAAAATTAGTATTTTTGGAGATGCTGCAATAGTAGCAATGGAGTTAATTCAACAAGGAATGCTAGTCGATAACAAAGCATTCACAGGAGAGCACATGAAAATTAAAGGAAGGGCAACATTTGTGTTGGTAAAACAACCAACATGGAAAATTGCACACATTCATCTCTCAAAGATAGAGGGATAGCCTATTTCTTAGTTTGAGTAGGTTTCTTTGATTTGTCTTGAGTAGGTTTCTTTGATTTATTTGTCATTTTTGGACCTTCGCTGACTAGTTTTTTGTAATAGTCGTATGCTTGCTCAACATTTGAATTTCCATGAACTATAGTTCGTACTGCCTTAATCATTGCAACAGGATGATCTGATTGCCAGATGTTTCGTCCCATATCAACGCCAACTGCACCGCCTTTAATTGAGTTATATGTTAATTGTAATGCATCACGTTCTGGAATTTTCTTTCCTCCTGCAACAATTATTGGAACAGGACATGATTGAACAACTTTTTCAAAATTTTCACAATAGTATGTTTTAACAATATGTGCTCCTTGCTCAGCTGCAATTCTGCATGCCAATGAGAGATATCTTTCATCCTTTCCCAATTCTTTTCCAACTGCAGTAACAGCCAATACAGGAATTCCATATTTTTCTGCTTTACTAACTAATTTTCCAAGATTTACAATAGTTTGATGTTCATATTTTGAGCCAACAAAGATAGACATTGCAAGTGCACTCGCATTGAGTCTGATTGCATCTTGAATAGATACAGTAATTTCTTCTTGAGATAAATCCTCACCAATAATACTTGAACCGCCAGAGACTCTCAACACCATTGGAGTGTCAGTGGTTGCAGGAACACATGTTCTCTGAATACCTCTTGTAACCATTAAAGAGTCACAATATTTCAAAAGTGGTGCAATTACATTTTTTGGATTCTCTAATTTTTCAGTTGGACCAAGGAAGTAACCATGATCAACTGCTAACATTAATGCACGATTATCATGTGGTTTAATGATTTGTGAAATTCTATTTTTTAATCCCCAATCCATTTCTCTTCGATTTTGAAAGAATGAAAATACCTTCTTAAGCCTTTCTTATTTTGTAATGATAATTTTCATTGCATTGTCACCACTGCGCGCATGATCAAATGCTTTTTGAGAATCAACAATATGATATGTATGCGTGATTAGTTGTTTAACATCAATTTGAGAAGATGTAATGAGATTAAGTGCATCTTTCGTGTCTTTGTCAGAAGCAGCATAACTAGTAACAAGAGTGATCTCTTTGGAATAGATTTCACTCATATCCAAATCTAATTTTGTTCCCTTTGAAGGAACGCCAAACATCATAACAGTACCACCTTTTCGTACCATATCAATAGCATCCTCAAGTGCTTTCATATTACTAGTTGCAACAATTGCTACATCCACCCCTCTTCCATCCGTATGATCCAAAATCTTTTGTTTTCTGCCTTCTTCCATAGAATTAATTGATTCAGTAATGTTGAATTTTTTTGCAAAATCTAATCTAAAGTCATTAACATCAAAACAGAAAATTTTTGAGAATTTCTTTGCATGAGCCAACATAACATGCATTATTCCAGTGGGACCTACACCAAAAATTGCAGCTGAATCACCCTCTTGATAATGACATTTTGTCCATGCTCTTACACAACATGCTAGAGGCTCAATCATTGCAGCATCCTCAAAGCTTAGAGAATCAGAAATTTTCAGAACACCGCCATGAGAAACATTCCATGCTGGTACAACATATTCTTCAGACAAACCACAAGGTAAAAGATTAGTTTCATAGTATTTTTTACACATTGTTTCATTGCCGTGATCACACAAATGACAATCATAACAAGGAACATGATGGTGAGTGAATACTCTATCACCTTTTTTGAATTCTGTTACATCAGAACCAACATCTAAAACCACACCAGCTGGTTCATGACCTAAACGCATAGATGGTTGTCCGTATTGTCCATATACTTTTTCCAAGTCAGAGCCACAAATTCCACAAGCATGCATCTGTACTAAAATATCGCCAGACTCTAACGTTGGTTTTTCTGTTTCATCAACAGAAATTACGGATGGTTTTTTAACAAATGCTGTTTTCATGCTAAAACATTGGAATATTGATTATAAGTAGATTAAAGGAATCATACACCAAGAATCTTTTTGAGCATAACTCTGTAATCAACTTCTATTTTGTCACTTCCAATTGAAGGCAATGCAAAAACAAGAGTAGATTTTTCAGCTCGGAGTGCTGTTAATTCATCATCGATAGATTTTGTAATATCATCACTGACTAAGACTAGTCCAACATCAGAATCATCGGTCAGCTTCTTAATTTCATTCAAAGCATTTTCAGGTGTTTCAGAAATGATACCCGGGACCCCAGCTAATTGAAAACTAGTTACAAATGATTTATTGCCGACAGTGAAGATTTTCATAGTTAAAAATTTTGTCTGTTCTAATTTAACCGTTTTTGGCAGGCATTTGATCAGGAAGGTTGATTTAGTTTAAAAAATTAGTGAATCCATGACAGAAATTGATTCTCAAAAAAACATCTATCTATTCCTTCATGGAAGAATGGATCTGAAAGAAAAAGCGATGAATGCACTCACTGCAAAGGGATTTGCAAATGACAAAGTCATCATGGCTTTACCGAATGAAGTCGGAAATGTAGGAGATTACATGGCAATGTTATGGATGCCACCAAATCCAGACCACATTAAGATTCAACAAATTACAAAAGTTGAAGAAGTGGAACCAAATGATGTGACTGGCCTTTGGAAAGGTGTTTCAAAAGATGATATCGAATCCATACTATTAGATTAAGTTAGCTGAAACCAGCACCAAACTCATTACCTTTTTCTAATATATCACCTGAATCAGAATTTTTTAATTTTCTATAAAGAAGAGTCTCATAAACAATCTTCATTGCGTTATCATCATCAAGACTACAATCTTCTTTGATTTGATTTTTGTATTTTTCTAATTTTGTAATATCTTCTTCATCTAATGAAATACCATCATGAATCATTAGATTTGCAATTTTCTCAATTTCAGAATTCTGTTGGTCTTCATCCATAATTTTTATAGAATTTATCGTTATTAACACGTTCGAATAATTGATAATTACAGATCAGAGAGTAATCCTGAAAGAAAATCAGAAAATTCTTCATCGGAGAAAATAATTTTCTCAATTTTGTTTTCTCTTTGAGCAAGTTCTGCAGACTCTAAATGATAGCAAACATCTTTTCCATTTAGTTTCCCAAAATAGAATCCTGGACAAGAGCAATAACCACCTTCAGGATCAATCCAGTATTCTCCTCCTTTCCCTACAACTGTCCAAATTTTTCTTTGACTGGGCTCAAAAATGTGCAGTTTTATACGTTTTTCAGAAACTATTGCTTCAACTCTGTCGGAGTCTTTGTTCACAAGGATTTAATCAGATATCTTTAGTATAACTTTGATGTTGCAAACTAGAATAGTTCCATCAAAACCTGCGTTAATTCTAGAAGGTAAAAAAAAATATCTCATAGTTACTGATATTCATATAGGATTTGAAAATAAACTAGCAGCAAATGATATTTTCATAGGTAAAAACTCCACCATTAATGAAACAATTCAAGAATTATCAGAAATCATAGATACAGAAAATCCTGATGCAGTAATTTTGTTAGGGGATGTCAAATCAAGCATTAAAAGCATTTCAAGCAATGAGTGGGATGAAGTTCCAAAATTTTTTGAAAAAATTAGAGAAAAATGTGATGTAATTCTAGTTCCTGGAAATCATGATGCAAATATTCAGAAATTAGTTCCAGATAATATTTCTATGATTAGTTCAACAGGTATGGTAGAAGAAAATATTTTGTTGACACATGGTCATACAATGCCATCAGAAAATTTTTCTCATGTTGATAAAATTATCATGGGTCACGTACATCCAGTATTTTTTCAAGAAGACTCTGTAATAAATGGACAAAGGGTTTGGGTATCAATCAAGACAGAAAAAGAAAAAATTTTTCCAAACAAATCAGGAGAATTAGAAATAACTATAATTCCCTCATTTAACAAATACTTTTATGCAACACATAGAAAAAAATACAAAAAATCAATTTCTCCCATTATTAATAAAATTAAAACTGTATCTACAGCAAAAATAGTCACACTTGATGGAGCAATTATTGGAAATGAATCAATAATTGAACAAGTAATTTAATCAATCAAATTTATCGTAAGGTTCAATTGGTTCTTTAGTAGTTTCATTTTCATTGAGCCATTCCAAGGTTTTTACAAAAGAATCTGCTAATTCAATGGTGGTCAAAACAGGAATTCCCAATTCCAAAGATTTGCGCCTAATTTGATATTCATCTTCAAGCATTCCAACATATTTTTCTAATGTGGCAGTACTTGGAATGTTTATGATAAAGTCAATCTTTCGTTCATATAGAAGATCAGCAATGTTTGGTTTTCGTTCAGGTTCTGAAATTTTATGAACTATTTCCACTTGACCGATTTTTTCTTCAAAGAATTCTGCAGTATGCTCAGTTGCTAAAATTTTGAACCCAAGGTGTTTGAGTTTTGCAATACTTGAAACTAGTTTTTGTTTATTTTTATCACCCCCAACAGTTACAAGGGCAGTTCCTTTAACAGGTAGATTGTAACCAACAGATATCAAACCTTTTGCTAATGCATCATGGAAACTATTTCCAAAACAAGCAGCCTCACCAGTAGACTGCATCTCAACCCCCAATGAGATATCTGCACCTTGTAGTTGCATAAAGGAGAACTGTGGAACTTTGATTCCATAGTTGTGAATCTTTTGCCACTTGTTTTCAGGTATTTTAGGCAAGGGTTTATCCAAAATAGCCTTGGATGCAAGAGAAATCAGGTTCATTTTTACAAGTTTGGAGACAAATGGCATAGAACGCGATGCTCGAATGTTTAGCTCGATTACATAGACATGATCATCATGAACTAAGTATTGTAGGTTGAACGGACCTTTAACATTAAAATTTAATGCAATCTTTTTTGTATACTCATTGATCGTCTCAATAATTTTGTTACTTAATCGCCATGGGGGTATACACATCATAGCATCTCCTGAATGAACACCAGCACTATCAATGTGCTCAACAATTGCACCAATGATTACTTGTTTTCCATTACTTATTCCATCTACATCTACCTCAAGTGAGTTTAACATGAATTTTGAAATTACAACCGGATGATCAGGAGAAACATCAGCTGCGGCTTTTACATATGCCTTTAGTTCTGTTTCAGACCAAACAACTTTCATGGCAGCGCCGGAAAGAACGTAAGAGGGCCTTACAATTACAGGAAACTCAACTTCTTGTGCAAAGTTTTTGGCTTCATTAATGTTTGAGAATTCTTGCCAACGTGGTTGTTGTATGTGTAGTTTATCAAGCTCCGCACTAAACTTTGAACGGTTTTCTGCTCTATCAACATCAAATGCACTAGTTCCTAAAATGTTAACACCGTGTTTAGCAAGACCAGGAGTTAGATTATTTGCAGTCTGTCCTCCAACACAAGTAATGATTCCTTTAGGATTTTCAAATTCAGTAATATCTAAAATCCTTTCCTGTGTTAATTCTTCAAAGTATAATCTGGTACAAATATCATAATCAGTAGATACTGTTTCAGGATTACAATTTACCACAGAGATATTTTTTTCACCATTTTCTTGTAAACCCCAAACCATGTTGACAGTACCCCAATCAAATTCTACACTACTTCCAATTCTATATGGTCCAGCTCCGAGTACAACAATTCCTTTTTCATCAGATGGGATTTCAATGTCATGAGAATGACCACCATATGTCAGATAAAGATAGTTTGTAACCGCAGGCCATTCTGCTGCTAACGTGTCAATCTGCTTTACAGAGGGTAAAACGCCTAATTTCTTACGTAAATCACGCACTTCATCAGGTGTTTTGCCTTTAACACGAGCAATTTGCTTATCTGAAAAACCCATTTTTTTGGCTTCCCAGAGAAGTGATTCTCCCAGTTCAGAGTCTTTTAATTTTGATTCAATATCTACAATATTTTTTATCTTTTCAATAAACCAAGGATCAATTGTAGAGAGTTTGTAAATTCGCTCCACTGAAATTCCCATCTTCAATGCAATTGCAACATTGTACAAAATATGATCATCATGAAAAGTGAGTTTGTTTTCAATTTGTTCTTCATTGTAGGTTTTTCCATTAACACGATTAAGAACTAGGCCATCGTTTCCTATATCTAACATTCGGATTGATTTTTGAAGTGATTCCTCAAAGGTTCTACCTATTGCCATTACTTCTCCTACGGATTTCATTGCGGGTCCAAGTGTTCGGTTTACAAGTTCAAACTTTTCAAAGTCCCATCGAGGATGTTTACATACAATATAATCAAGTGAGGGCTCAAAACATGCAGTGGTATTTTTTGTAATTCTATTCACTAGTTCTGATAGATTATATCCCAATCCAATTTTGGCAGACATGTAAGCTAGTGGATATCCTGTTGCTTTGCTTGCAAGAGCAGAAGAACGTGAAAGCCTAGGATTTATTTCAATTGCGACATATTTATCTGAGTTTGGTTCAATGGCATATTGAATATTACATTCACCTACAATTCCAACATGTTTGGTTGCACGCAGTGCTGCAGAACGTAGCATGTGATATTCATGATTATCAATTGTTTGTGATGGAGCAACTACAATATTATCACCAGTGTGAGCTTTCATAG
>JGI12020J13220_1000113_pt1 | contig 9925 bp, 10 predicted proteins | sample DeeseametaMP0901_FD_13220 | JGI IMG/M metagenome (IMG submission 13220)
AATAGCTGCCTGTTGCCATAACGCGTCATCATCAAGAGCTGTGACGTTATCAGGTAAGCTAAACTCGTCGTTGACCATAAGCAATACGCGGTTATCTGCAAGCTTTAACGCTTTACCGCCAGCAAAATCGACAGCGTTGTGCTCGTCGTCAAAATTAATTGCTAAGGTTTCTAGAGTCGCTGTTAGGTCATCACCTAGTAAGCCAATTAGCGGTTTTTCAGATTGCTGAATTTCTACTTGCGAAAATACCGCATATTTTTTTAACTCGACTAGCGATTGCTCTACCTCAGGTTTTGACCCTGCAAGGTAATAGCTATCAAGGTGTGAAAACAACCTAAATACACCCCAAAGCTTGCCTTTTGCATTACAGTGGCCAGCCCAAAGGAAGTTATCATCAGTTAATTTGTTGATATCTTGCGTAATTTGTCCGTGAAGGTAAGACAACTTATCTTTGCCAGTTAGGCTGATAAGTGAATAAGATAAAGGACATGCGTAAACAGTCGACATAAAAACCTTCTTTACGATATGAATGAGCGCTAATGATAACTTAGTTAGGGTAGCAATTTAAATAGCTGTTTATTCGATAGCAATTTGGTAAACTGCAGACAAATAAGTACGAGGTTTAAAATGACTGAAATTCACAGTAAAGAACGTATTCGTTGGGCATGCCGTCGCGGTATGTTAGAACTAGATGTTTTATTTATGCCATTCGTTGAAGAAGCGTTTGACTCACTATCAAAAGAACAGCAAGCTGTTTTTCAACGCTTACTTGAGTGCGATGATCCTGATTTATTCGCATGGTTTATGGGTCATGAAGAGTGTAAAGACCCAGAGCTAAACGGCATGGTTGCGTTAATTTTAGACCGAGTTCGTGTATAGGTTTACCGTTACAAATAACACCCCCGACCACAAACCCTTTGTGGTCTTTTTTTGCTTAACAGCCATTATTTTATGTTTTGCTTATCAGCATGTTATCGCTCAGCTGTTGGCTTGTTTTGCGTGCTTTTTCTTAGCCATTCTTAGTTTTAAAAAAGTCCAACAAGCACAACCTGAAAAGGGTTTTATAATTTTAGAGCAAGCAGAGCTTAGATTTGTAAACGACAAACTGAAAGTACAAGGCCAAATAACGGCTAAAAGTTATGTGTTTGCTAATTTTGTGGTGCTGAGGTTAGCTGGGTTTTATCAATCACACTGGCTGATTATCAGCTCAGCCAGTGTTGATGAAGAAAGTTTCTCGCGTTTAAAGCGCGCGATTATTGCAGTGCAGCAACCGACTTAGGCGTTAAAATTGTCGGTGTTGGATTTTCGTTTTGCTCTGGGTAATCAATCGTGTAATGAAGACCACGACTTTCTTTACGCTCAAGGGCGCTGCGAATAATAAGCTCTGCAACCTGCACTAGGTTTCGAAGTTCTAATAAGTTATTTGTAACCCTAAAGTTTGCGTAATAGTCGTGAATTTCTTGCTGCAGTAATTCAACGCGGTGAAGCGCTCGCTCTAAGCGTTTTGTTGAGCGTACAATACCCACGTAATCCCACATAAATAACCTTAGCTCATGCCAGTTGTGAGTAATAACGATTTCTTCGTCTGAGTTTGTTACGCGACTTTCATCCCATAATGGTAAGGCTTCAAGGGCAGGGCTTGCATCGATTTTGCTCAGAATATCTTTCGCGGCTGCATGGGCAAATACAATGCACTCAAGTAGAGAGTTGCTCGCCATACGATTAGCACCGTGTAAGCCTGTGTAAGCTACTTCGCCAACCGCATATAAGTTATCTAAATCTGTACGGCCATTAAAGTCGGTCATAACACCGCCGCAGGTATAGTGTGCAGCAGGCACCACAGGAATGGCTTCTTTGGTAATGTCGAGGCCAACACTTAAGCATTTTGCGTAGATAGTTGGGAAGTGCTCAATGATAAAATCTTTATCTTTGTGGCTAATATCAAGGTACACACAATTCGCACCAAGGCGTTTCATTTCAAAATCGATGGCACGAGCAACAATATCGCGAGGGGCAAGTTCTTCGCGCTCATCAAAGTCTTTCATAAAGCGAGTACCATCAGGGCGTTTTAAATACGCTCCTTCACCGCGCATAGCTTCTGTGATCAAAAAGTTTTGCAGCTCTGGGTGATACAAACTTGTTGGGTGGAATTGGTTAAATTCCATATTGGCTACACGGCACCCCGCACGCCATGCCATTGCGATACCATCACCACTTGATACATCTGGGTTAGAAGTATATAGGTACACTTTACTTGCGCCACCTGTTGCCAGTGATACGAACTTGGCAGCGATAGTTTCAACTTTTTTATCAACACAGTTCCAAACATACAAGCCGTGAACATGCTTGCCTTTTTTGGCTAAGCTTTTATCTGTGATTAAATCAATGGCATTGTAATTTTCTAACAAGGTGATGTTAGGGTGGGCTTGTACTTGGCTAATTAAGGTTGTTTGCACTGCTCGGCCAGTGGCATCGGCGGCATGTAAAATACGGCGATGACTGTGACCACCTTCGCGAGTTAAATGAAAACGTTCTTTACCTTTTGAATCGAACTCCATATCAAAAGGTACGCCTTGCTCAATCAGCCACTTTAAACATTTTTTAGCATTGCTTGCTGTGTAGTGAACCGCATCACGGTCACATAATCCGCCGCCTGCATCGAGAGTATCTTCAACATGAGATTCAATGCTGTCATTCTTTTTATCAAATACTGCTGCAATACCACCTTGAGCATATAAGGTAGAACCTTCTGTTAATGCGCCTTTACTAAGTACNGTCACCTTACAGTGATTNGCAAGCGATAAAGCAAGAGAAAGGCCAGCGGCGCCGCTGCCAATGATAGCGACATCAGTAATGTGATGTTTATTTTGGTTCATGTCTGTGGTCTTTGCGGTTACAATGCTCGGCTAGTAGTGCTAAAAGTTTGAGCAAATAAATTTTTATGTGGTATACGTATATGTACCATATTTGCTTTAACACTATTAGTCATTTTAAAACGTTATACCAATCTTATTAGTTTTATCGTCACATAAACAGTTTATTGTTAGCTGTTTTAAATTGTGAGTTTAATTTAGATAACCGTTGATTCTTAAGCAATTATTGAGGTTGTCGTGTAATAAGATTGGTATGACTCAATTTATTTGCGTGCTATTTTATAAAAAAATCATTTTAAACTGAACTTTTATATTCATGGTGCAGTCAGAGTTTGTGTAAACAATGGCGAGTATATGAATAGCAAGCAAGAATCAAACAGAGGAGTACCGGCTCGAATGAGCGAGCAGGATTTGGATTTAGCGCTAGTTAAAAGGGTCCAGCAAGGAGATAAAAACGCCTTCAACCTATTAGTTAGAAAATATCAGAATAAAATTGCAGGTTTGATTTCACGTTATGTATCGAACCAAGGTGATGTTGCTGATGTCGCACAGGAAGCTTTTATTAAAGCCTACCGTGCTTTACCTAACTTTAGAGGTGATAGCGCCTTTTATACTTGGTTGTACCGTATCGCCGTAAATTGTGCTAAAAATTACTTAGTTGCGCAGGGGCGCAAACCCCCAGCTAACGATGTTGATGCCGAAGAAGCAGAATTTTATGACAGTGCAGATGCAATGCGTTCAAACGCATCGCCAGAAAACCTGTTATTAAGTGACGAAGTACGTGCTGTAATTTTTAATACGATTGATAGTTTGCCTGAAGATCTAAAAACCGCGATTACCCTTCGTGAAATTGAAGGTATGAGCTATGAAGAAATAGCCGTGGTTATGGATTGCCCTGTGGGAACGGTGCGTTCACGTATTTTCCGTGCCCGTGAGGCGATTGATAATAAATTGAATCCATTAATAGGTGAGTCTTAGTATGACAAAAGCAGACGTTAACAAGTTGGATAATGAGCAGTTGTCCGCGTTACTTGACGGCGAGCAGCAGTTAACTGATCAAGCGATCACAAACGACGATGTGTCTACATTTGGTCGTTACGCAATGATTGGTGATGTAATGCGTGCTGAGGCAAATAACAACGCTTTTAATTTTGACATTGCAGATGCAGTGGCTGAATCACTAGAGCAAGAACCTGTTTACGCAGATTTCGCGAATAAAACAACGGCACCAAAAAGCGAAGAAATCGTGGCGGCAACAGGCACTGATAACGTAGTAGCATTTAATTGGCGTCGTCCATTTGCCCAAGTGGCCATTGCTGCTAGTGTTGCCATGTTTGCTATTGTGGGCGTACAAACTTTGCCACAAAACAGTGAAGTGCCACAAAATGACATCCCAACATTACAAACTGTACCATTAACCGGTATGGCCTCTCCTGTTAGTTACTCATCTGAGCAACCTGCATTAGAAAATGCAGAGCAAGGTTTACGTGAGTTACAACAACAGCGTATTGGTGCATTAGTGCTTGAGCACCAACGTCAAGCACGTGTTGCATATTCGCTAGAAAAATCGCAAACTGCAGAAAATGCAGACGAGGAAAAAAACTAATTAAATGAAAGTTTTTACTTTTATTTTGTCGCTGGTATTAACGGCTCCAGCCATTGCCAGCGACGAAAATCCCGCCAAGACTTTATTAAATGATATGGCTATGGCCGTTCATACTCGCAACTTTGACGCATCATTTGTGGTTGTAAAAGGCCAAGCCATGGAACCCTATCGCTGGTTACATGCAAAACAAGGCGATATTGAGCTTGAGCATTTAAGTTTGCTCAACGGCGCTGGCCTAGAAATGGTGCGCGTTGACGATCAAGTGACCTATTTTGAGCCTCATTCTGAGCCTTATTCAGTGAAAACAGACTCTATCGCCGGGCCAATTCCTGAAGTACTTTTTAAAGATATTAATCGACTAAGCGCTCACTATGATTTTGTGCTTGGCGGAAAAGGCCGTATTGCAGGGCGCTCAGCACAGTTAGTACGTATCGAATCAAAAGATGAATACAAATATAACTACTGGATTTGGCTAGATACTGAGTCATCGTTGTTACTTAAATCTGCCTATGTGAATCACAAAGGTGAAATGCTTGAGCAGTTACAGTTAACTCATATCAGCGTAACAGAGCAGCCAGCACCTATGTTAGTTGAAATGCAAAATCGTGACTTTCCAGCAGTCCTTGCGACTAACGATTTAGCCAGCGATGGTGACGGCGCAGCGAATGATTGGAAAATTGGTTGGCTCCCTGATGGCTTTAAGTTATTAAAGTCAGATCGCCATAAACTTGATTTAAATAATGAACTTGCTGACTATTATTTATATTCAGATGGGTTTGTTGAAGTGTCTGTTTTTATTCAAAGACCGTTACCTGGAAAGCGTGCAAGCGGCGCTTTAACCTCAGGTGCAACGACTGTGTATGTGCACAATGGTGGTAGCTTTGATGTATCGGTTGTTGGTAATATCCCAGCTATGACAGCCAAAGCTATAGCTGAGTCGGTAGCGCGACCTCTTTAAATCATGATTGAACAAACACTCACTGTCGTGTCAGTTAAAGGCACGACAGCGAATTTAGAAGCAGAACAAAAGCAAGCCTGTGCCGGCTGTAATGGTCGTTGTGGTTCGCAAGTTTTTGCAAAGCTGTTTGGAACAGCTAAAAAAACCTTTCCTTATACCTTCGAAAAAGAGCTCCAAGTAGGGCAAAAAGTAACTTTAGCACTCGATGATAGCCACTTAGTTAAACACGCTATGGCTGTTTACATGCTACCCCTTTTGTTTAGTTTAGGGTTTGCTTTAATCGCATTTTCGGCTTTTTCGCTTGCCGAAGGCTGGCAAATTTTAGCCGCCGTGATTGGTGGTTTGACGGGCTATGCGATAGCAAAATCAAGGGTTAAGAGCCTGAAGCATGATATTAAAGTAATAAAAATTCACCCAATTACTATTCCTTTCACTCAAATAGATGGTGATTAAAGCCAATTAAATGTAAAATTGTCGCTTTATACACTTAGTCCATTTTATATAGAAGTTTAGAATCCAGTTTATGAAGCATATCCGTAATTTTTCGATCATCGCCCATATTGACCATGGTAAATCGACTCTCTCTGACCGTCTTATCCAAGTTTGTGGTGGTTTAACAGACCGTGAAATGCAGCAGCAGGTGTTAGACTCAATGGACATAGAGCGTGAGCGTGGTATTACCATCAAAGCGCAAAGTGTAACGCTAAATTATAAAGCTAAAGACGGCGAAACATACCAGTTAAACTTTATCGACACGCCAGGACACGTTGACTTCACATACGAAGTATCACGTTCACTTGCAGCCTGTGAAGGTGCACTTTTAGTTGTTGATGCGGGTCAAGGTGTAGAAGCTCAAACTTTAGCTAACTGCTACACAGCAATCGAAATGGACTTAGAAGTTATTCCAGTTCTAAATAAAATCGACTTACCACAAGCCGATCCACTTCGTGTAGCAGAAGAAATTGAAGACATCATTGGTATCGATGCCCTAGATGCAGTGCAATGTAGTGCTAAAACGGGTATTGGTATTGAAGAAGTACTCGAAATTATTGTTAAAGATATTCCGCCGCCAGAAGGTGACAAAGACAAGCCACTACAAGCGCTTATTATTGATTCATGGTTTGACCCATACCAAGGCGTTGTATCACTAGTACGTATCAAACATGGTGAATTACGCTCGGGCGATAAAATTAAGATCATGTCGAATGATCAAGTTCATATCGCAGATAAAGTGGGTATTTTCACACCAAAACAAACCAACACGGGTATCCTAAAAACCGGTGAAGTAGGCTTTGTTATTGCGGGTATTAAAGAAATCCATGGTGCACCTGTAGGTGATACCATCACTTTACAACGTAACTCTGCGCCAGAGCGTTTACCGGGCTTCCAACGCATTAAACCGCAGGTTTATGCAGGTATGTTCCCAATTTCATCAGATGACTATGAGTCATTCCGTGATGCGCTTGATAAATTAAGCTTGAACGATGCGTCGTTATTCTTCGAGCCAGAAAACTCAACAGCACTAGGCTTTGGTTTCCGTTGTGGCTTCTTAGGCATGCTACACATGGAAATCATTCAAGAGCGTCTTGAGCGTGAATACGACATTGATCTTATTACCACTGCGCCAACAGTAATCTACGAAGTAGAGACTAAAGACGGAACTAAACAGATAGATAACCCGTCTGACTTACCGCCAGTGAATAATATTCTTGAAATCCGTGAGCCAATTGTTGAAGCTAACATATTAGTTCCGCAAGAGTTTTTAGGTAACGTAATTACGCTTTGTGTTGAAAAGCGTGGTATGCAAACTAAAATGAGCTACCATGGTAAGCAAGTTGCGGTGACGTACGAATTACCGATGGCTGAAGTAGTCATGGACTTCTTTGATAAGTTAAAATCAACAAGCCGTGGTTTTGCATCGCTTGATTATAACTTCAAGCATTTCCAAGCTTCAGACATGGTACGTGTTGACGTATTAATTAATGGTGAGCGTGTTGATGCGTTAGCTATTATTGTTCACCGTGATATTGCACAATCACGTGGTCGTCAGTTAGCTGAAGCACTGAAAGACTTAATTCCACGTCAGCAGTTTGATATTGCGATTCAAGCAGCGATTGGTCAGCATGTTATTGCCCGTACAACAGTTAAGCAATTACGTAAAAACGTAATCGCAAAATGTTACGGTGGTGACGTGAGCCGTAAGAAGAAACTGCTACAAAAACAAAAAGAAGGTAAAAAGCGAATGAAGCAACTAGGTAACGTTGAAGTACCTCAAGATGCATTCTTAGCTATCCTTAAAGTTGGTAAATAATTAGAAGTAAATAAAGGAATTAATGCATGGCGGGTTACTTTTCTATTTTCTTAGTGTTGTTAACGCTAGGCTCAGGATTAATTTGGTTAATTGACCACTTTATGTATGCGCCAAAGCGTCAGCAACGCATTGCCCTTGCTCAAAATGCAGCAGGTGGTGAACTAGACGAAGAAACCGCCGCATTAATTGCGCCTGAGCCAAGTATCACTGAAACGGCTAAGTCAATTTTTCCGATGATTGCAGCGATCACGATTTTTCGCTCTTTCATTTTTGAACCGTTTCAAATTCCATCTGGCTCAATGATGCCAACCCTATTAGTGGGTGACTTCATTTTGGTACAGAAGTACTCATATGGCATCAAAGACCCAATTTGGCGTAGCCAGTTAGTTGATGTTGATGAACCTGAACGTGGTGATATTGTGGTATTTAAATACCCATTAGACGAGCGTGTAGATTACATTAAACGTACGATTGGTTTACCGGGCGATAAAATTGTTTATCGCAATAAGCACCTTTATATTCAGCCAAAATGTGCCGAAGGTGAAACGCAGCAAGGTGATTTGCTGTGTAATGAATACAACAAAATTGATATGGAAATCCTCAATAGTGACGAGTTCAAGCAGGGTTCGATGAATTTAGTGCGCTTAGAAGAAAACCTAAGCACATTGAATCATAATATTTTAATTAACCCGCAAGCTCCTGAAATGAAAGGCCGTTATTATCAACAACCAGGTACACGCTCTGATGAGTGGGTTGTTCCTGCCGATCATTATTTCATGATGGGTGATAACCGTGATAATAGCCAAGACAGTCGCTTTTGGGGCTTTGTACCTAAAGAAAACTTGGTAGGTAAAGCCGTCTTTATATGGATGAGTTTTGAATTTGAGAATGGCCCAGATGACTTTTTACCAGGCTGGGTTCCAACTGGTGTTCGTTTTGAACGCCTAGGTAATATTCAGTAACGATGAAAAAAAACGTAACAGAGTTATACAACAAAATAGGTTATACATTTACTGATCAAGCTTTGCTTGAGCAGGCAATGACGCACCGCAGTCATAAAGGCCAACATAACGAGCGCTTAGAGTTTTTGGGCGATTCGATTTTGAGCTTTGTGATTGCGAATGCGCTTTACACTAAATTTCCAAAAGCACGCGAAGGTGATTTAAGCCGCATGCGTTCGACCCTAGTTCGTGGTCAAACGTTGGCTGAATTTGGCCTAGAGTTTGGCTTAGGCGATTACTTACGCTTAGGTCCAGGCGAGCTTAAAAGCGGTGGTTTTCGCCGTGAATCAACCCTTGCTGATGCCGTTGAGGCGATTATTGGTGCGGTGTTCTTAGACTCAAACATTGAGCAATGTGGTGAGTTAATTTTAAGCTGGTACGAGTCGCGTCTTGATGCAATTTCGCCGGGCTTAAATCAAAAAGATCCAAAAACATTACTTCAAGAATACTTACAAGCGCGCAAATTATCGTTACCTGGCTACACTGTAATTGATACAAAAGGCCAAGCGCACAATCAAACATTCACGGTTGAATGTATTGTTGAAGGGATGGATAGCATTATCTCAGTAGGTAGCTCACGTCGTAAAGCTGAGCAAAAAGCCGCTGAAAAAGCCTTAAAGATACTTAAAAATGAATCTTGATGATTTAATTAGCAAAGAACCTGCAGAGCTAGACACGCACTGCGGTATGGTTGCCATTGTTGGCCGCCCAAATGTAGGTAAATCAACCTTACTTAACTATATTGTTGAGCAAAAGGTGTCTATTACCTCGCGTAAGCCACAAACCACACGACACCGTATCATGGGTATTCATACCGAAGGTAAATACCAAGCTGTTTATGTGGATACACCAGGCTTACACGTAGAAGAAAAACGCGCTATTAACCGTTTAATGAACCGTGCTGCATCAAGCTCAATTGGCGATGTCGAACTGATCATCTTTGTGGTTGAAGGCACACACTGGAACGAAGACGATGAGATGGTACTAAATAAAGTTCGTCAGAGCGGTCGCCCAGTGTTATTAGTTATGAATAAAATTGACCAAGTTAAAGACCGTGATTTAGTGCTACCGCACATGCAGTTTTTAGGTGGTAAATTTGATTTTGTGGCTATTATGCCGGTCTCTGCGAAGCAGGGTAAAAATATTGATTTAATCAAAGATGAAGTGAAAAAGCGT